>Ga0082335_1001509_pt1 | contig 48729 bp, 45 predicted proteins | sample Subgrocontami58m_FD_72375 | JGI IMG/M metagenome (GOLD analysis project Ga0082335, IMG submission 72375) | Subsurface groundwater microbial communities from S. Glens Falls, New York, USA - GMW37 contaminated, 5.8 m (SPADES assembly) (version 2) ... | reverse complement strand
GGCGGGAAGCCCCGCAGGTCCTCGACGCCGTGGATGCAAACAACCCATGGCTTGGCCAGGTTGCCCTCGACGATGCGCCCGTCGACGACCTTGCCCCCATTGGCGGCGCGGATGACCCCGCCGGTCGCGACGACGCGGGTGGGGTCGTCGGCAAACGGCTTGGTGACCACGATGAGCGCATCCGGATCCAGGATCGAGTCGGCGTCGACAAACACCACCAGCGGCTCGACGGCGGCGTTGATGCCGACGTTGATCGCATCCGTCTTGCCGGAGTTCTCCTTACGCACAACCACCAGTCGTGTGCGTCCGTCCCGCGGGACGTGGACGTCGACGATGGTGCCCCGCGTTGGCAGGTCGGAGGGAACCTCACGCCGGACGGGCACGAGGTCGAAGGCCCGTCGCAGCCGCTCGAACATCGCGTCGGTGCTGCCATCGTCGACGACGATGACCTCGTGGCGGGGATAGCGCATCGACAACATGGCCTGCACCGAGGTGACGATCACCGCCTCCTCGTTGTAGGCGGGCACGACGACCGAAACCCCTTGCGCCAGTTGGCTGGCCACGGTTTCTCCACGACCGGCGTAGCCCTTGCGGCGGTTCTGGCGCAGGAACTCCCACGCGGCCAGGCTGATCAGCACCAGCAGCAAGGTGTTGATGACCAGGAAGTAGATGAGCACCGGGATGGCGACCAGGTCCATGATCGCGGAGATGACGTGACGCAGACCCTCGAGGACGTCCGACCAGGTCATCAGGACCCTTCTGCGCTGACGGCCAGCTGCCCACGTAACCCGGCGAGATCAAGGGCACCGCGCGCCGCGCGCGCGCTGGGGCACTCCCCGGTGGCGACCTCTTCAAGTCTGGCGATGCCTTCGGGGCCGATCCGGACCAGGGCGTCGGCGGCCAACTGCGCGAGTCGGCGGTCACCATCGCCGAGCAGCCCGGCGAGGGTGTCCAGGCTTTCGCGCTGCCCCAGGTCGCCCAGAGCGGTGGCGCAGGTGCGCCTCAGCACGGTCGTCTCGGAGGCATCCGTGTGCCGTGCGAGGGCGGTCGCGTCATCGGCACCGCCAACCCGGCCGAGCGCCACCGCGGCGCTGGCCCGGACATCGCCCTCGCCGTCCGTGGCGAGCAGCATGCGCAGCTGCGGGGCAGCTGAGGCGAAGGCGCCGTGGCCGACGACCACGGCGCAGACATTGCGTACCGCAGGATCCTTCGATGCCAGACCGACCTGGAGTGCCGGTGCGATCTGGACCCCCATGGCCAACAATGCCTCACCTGCGACCCAGGCCGGCAGACCGATCTGCCCGTGGTGGGTGTGTAGCGCACGCAGGACGTCGCTCGCCGCCGACGGCTCGCCGATGGCACCCAAAGCCCGAGCGGCGACCAGCCGGACATCCGCGTTGGAGTCGCCGAGAAGGGGGAGCACGAGGGCGACGCTGTCCGGATCACGAACCAAACCGAGCAGGTATGCCGCGCGGGCGCGTCGGACGGCTGACCGCGAGGTGAGCATCCTTGTGGCCCGCTCGATCTCACCGTGCGAGCGCAACAACTCGCCCAGATCATCAGCGGGGGTGCCTCGAACCTTGGGCAGGAAGGCGACCACGCTCGCGCGCAGGCGATCCCAGGTGGGCGTCGGGACGGCATACAGCATGGCTTTGGCCGTGCCGTCCTCGTCCTCGCCGGACGCCATCGCGATCAATGCGTGTCGATAGGGCGCGAGCAGGGCCCGGGACCTGGCACCGGCACGAGCACGACGGAACCTGGCGATGGCGATCACGGCGACCGACGACGCACAGGCCAGGCCGATGACGACGGCGGCGATCAGGAGGGGCTGAGCGACACTCACCTCTTGCCGCGCGCCAGAAGTGCGGTGACACGGTGCAACAACTCGCGCGGGCTGAACGGCTTGATGACGTAGTCGCTCGCGCCGGTGGCGAACCCGGCGTCGACGTCGGAGTCGCGTGAGCGCGCGGTGAGCAGGATGACGTCGAGATCCTTGGTGGCCTCGTTCGCCCGCACCTTGCGCAGCACGTCGATGCCCGACAGCCCGGGCATCATGACGTCAAGGATGGCCAGCCTCGGGGGGTCGGCCTCGATGGCCGCAAGGGCCGCCCCGCCATCAGTGACAGCCACGACCTCGTACCCGGCCTGGGTCAGCTTGAAGACCACCAGCTCGAGGATGTCCCGGTCGTCATCGGCGACGAGGATGCGGGTCTTGACCGGCTCAGTCATGCTCGAAACTCCTCGGAGGATGTCCCGTTGGTCGTGGAAATCCGGGTGGCAGGTCCGGCGATCTTCTCGGGCGGTGATGAGGGTAGCCACCTCCTCGGTCATCACGCAGAAGGCGAGATCGCGCACGGTCGCCAGGGCCGGCGTGGAGCGCCGCAGGTCGCCGATGATCCGCCGGAACCGATGCTCGGCCCCGAACATGTCGGCGGCGGTCCCGCGCGGGGCCATCTCGCCCGACTGCACGTGCATCGGCAGCAGGTGCTCGGTGGTGATCGCGGCGGGAGCGGCCGATACATCGCCCTTCACGGCGGTTCTCCTTCGATCTCGAAGCAGGAGGGCCGCCGCGTTCAGGTTCTCCGGGCTATGGGGCACCCTCCGCCGACGCGGACAACGGCAGGTCCATGACCACGGTCGTGCCCTCCCCCTCGACCGAGGTCAGTCGCAGTTCTCCGCCGTGGTCCTCGACGATCTGCTTGACGATGGCCAGACCGAGGCCGGTGCCGGTGATCGCCTGATCCATGGCGTTGCTCGCGCGGTAGAAGCGGGTGAACAGCTGTGCCTGGTCCTTGGCCGGGATGCCGATGCCACGGTCCTGGCAGGTGACGAGGACCCGGTGGGCGGCCTGGTCCAGCGTGCAACTGATGGTCACCACGCCTCCGGGGCGGCTGAACTTGATGGCGTTGGAGACGATGTTGACGACCGCGCGATGAAGATGTTCCGTGTCGCCCCGGACGATCGCCGCCTCCGGGCCGGCGTCGACGTCGAGCTTCACGGCGGCGCTGTCGGCGAACGGGGACAGCTCCTGACCGGCGTCGGTGATCAGCTCACGCATGGACACTTCGACGGCCTCGACCTTGAGGCCGCCGCTTTCGATCTGGTTGAGCTCCAACAGGTTGTCGATCAGGCCGCGCAGGCGACTCGTGTTGCGGTCCACCACCTCGAGCATCCGGTGCTGCTCCTCCGTGAGCTCGCCCGCGTCGCCGTCCTGGAGCAGCTCCAGATAGCCGCTGATCGAGGTCAGTGGCGTGCGCAGCTCATGGCTCACCGTCGACAGGAAGTCGGTCTTCTGGCGGTCGAGCTGTTCGAGCCGGCAGACGTACTCCCCCTGGTGCGCCCGGTAGTCGGCCTCCACGATGACCCGCGCCATGAACCCCGCAACCCGCTGGACGGCGCTGACCTCCGGCTCGGTCCAGGTGCGGGGCTCATGGACCGTGAGGACGTAGATCGTTCCGATGACCCTGTCACCGAGCCCAATCGGGACCATGATGGTCGCGCGGGCGCCGGTAATACGGTGGAAGATCCGGGCTCTCTCCTGGGACTGCACCTGCGGCGCGAGGAAGTCGTTCTGAGCCACGAACCCCGAGGACAGCCACAACTCCTCGGCGAGCGGGCCGAGGTACGGAACCATATCGGCCGGAATATCCTCCGGTGCTGGCAGGGCCGGCAGGTCCGGAAGGTGCCACTGGGCGCCGAGCAGCAGCGTGTGGTCGGCATCGAAGGTGGTGGCCATGACCCGGTCGGCGCCGAGCCCCTCGCCCAACGCGGCGCACAGGATATCCAGTGCCTGCTGGGCGTCTGACGTCTCACGGATGGCACGCGCGATCTTGAAGGTGAGCTGGTGCATGATCAGACTGTGCGTTTGGGCCTGCTGCACGCTCTCCAGCTCGTTCGCGCGCAGGCGCTCGGCCTCGTAGCGCCGCACGTTGTCCACGGCCACCGCCGCCTGCGAGGCGAAGGTGAGGGCCATCTGCTCGTCCTCGGCGGTGAACGGCCCGCCCACCTTGTCGGTGAGGTAGAGGTTGCCGAATACCTCACCGCGCAGGGCGATCGGCACGCCCAGGAACGAGTCCATCGGCGGGTGGTGGGGGGGAAACCCGACTGAGCGCGGATCGTCCGCCAGGTGCGCGAGCCGCAGGGGCCGCGCGTCGTGGATCAGCACGCCGAGCAGACCGCCGCCGTGGGGAAGCTCCCCGATGGCGGCCTTCTCCTCGGGGTCGAGGCCGACGGTCACGAACGCGGCCAGGGCCGTGCGGGTCGCATCCAGCACGCCCAGCGCCGCGTAGCGGGCACCGAGCACCTCGCACGCCGACTCAACGATCCGGGTCAGGAGGGCGTCGAGGCTGAGCTCCTGGCTGAGGGCCAGGCTCGCGTCCATCAGGCTCGTCATGCGCGCGCGCACATCCTCGGCGTGGCGTCGGGCGATGTCCGCACCCAGGTGCGACGCGATCAGCCGCACGAGCGTCGCCAGCGCCTGCTCGGCCACCGCCGGCGGGACCGCGCCCGCGGTGGCGCGGCTGCCATGGAGTGTCACCGTCATGCCGGCATCGATCTTCGCCGCCGCGGTGACGACATCCCCCCCGGCGCCACCCGCGGAAATCAGCACACGACTCCGCCCGCCCGCGCTGGAGTCCTCGTACCTCACTCCCGCCCGGTCCACCGGCCAGGATGCGCGCACCCGTGGGGGGTCGTCGTCGGCGACAATCAGGACGACGGCATCGAGGCCGGCGAGTTGCGCGACGACACGCAGCAGGTCGGCGTCGGTGATCTCGTCCCCCCCGAGGACGACGGGCACTGCGGGCGGTGGGTCGTCTCCTGAGGGACTCACGTCCTCACTCTATTCGCAGACGGAGCTCCGCCTCACCCCGGTCGACGGGAGGCGGCAGGGATCACCGAGCGTGCTGCCGCACGCGCCATCGGATCGCTGCACGCTGCCCGGTGGTGGCCGCGGATCTGGGCGAAGCACCAGCGCCGGCGTGCCGATGATGTGCGCCGGTGATGGGCGACCCGCTTGCTCACGACCATCCTCGATAGGTCACTCCCGATGGACTTCGACCCGCCCCCAGGTTGCGTGACCTACGCCACACGGCGCCGACGTCCTGGCTGGTCGCCGCCCTGCCGGTGCACGTTGTCGCTGACCTGCTGGGTCACCGGGACGCCGTGCTCGTGCTCATCCGGTACGGACACGCGCTGCCTCGTGATGTCAAACGGGGCGGGAGCGTGATGGATGCGTTCCGCAAGAGATCACGCTCCCGCGAGCGCCACCGGCTGAATGGCGGCCTGGGGACGTCATGACCCACCAGGCCGCCGGGGGAGGAAAGCGGTCATGAGCACCCCCTGTCCTCGCATCGGGAGTGGAGGAAGAGAGGACCTTGTGAGGGGGTCGCACGCCAGGGTTGTGACCCCCCTCGCCAACCCCCTGGGGCCCCCGCCATGATCCCTCTCTGCTCTCCCCTCCCCATTCATGGGTGCCAACACACGTGCCGACACTCGGGAGAGAAGATATCTCCATGTGGGGTCTTCGTCAGACCTCGTACTTGAACGAGATCATCAGGCGCACGCGGAAGCGCGCGACCTTGCCGTTCTCGATCGTGACGTCCTGCTTCACGACCTCGGCCACGCGCAGGTCGCGCAGGCTCATCGATGCGGTCTCCACGGCGAGCGCCGCGGCGGCTTCCCACGACTCCGCACTGGTGCCCACGATCTCGATCACCTTGTAGACGCTGTCAGTGGACATCGCATTCCTTCCGCTCGGGTGCCCGCGACCATCCACGGCTCACCATGATTGTGGCGCTCCCGCCCCCTGCCCCGCAACGTCTGCGGGGATTGAGATGACGCCTTCGCGTGCGAGGCGGGTGGCGTTGACCTTGGCACGCTCGGCAAGATCCAGGTCTCCGGGCAGCACCATGCGGCCGCGCTGCGCCGTTCCGATCAGCACCCATCGCGTTGGGTCGCCGTGAAGGCATCGGTGGGAGGCCACCGCGCAGGCCGTGGCGTCGATCGCCGCGGCCTCGTCCAAGGCAGCCAGATCTCCATCACGCGTGGGCCCGGGCCATGCGGTGAGGTCGGCGGCATCGGCCAGCAGATCGCGCGCCGGGCCAAGTCCCTCCGGATGGGCGCGCCCACCCCGAGGCCGGAACGCCGGTGGTCGCACGCCAAGCCACCGGGCGCGGTACTCGGCCAGCCCCAGGGGCGCAGCTCCGGGCGGTTGCTGGCGCTCCCACAGCAGTTGCCTCAGCACCTGGTCGGGAATGGTCTCGGCCAGCACATGGGGTCCGCCGGCGAGTGCTGCGGCGAGACGCGCTCCACGGGCCCCGCCATAGACGGTGTGCATGCGTGCGCCGCTCACCGGGAATGCCGGGATGTCGAGCCAGGCCAGCACGTGCTCCACATCACGGCGACCTGCGCCATCGGGCACCATCAACGGTGCGTCAACCAGCACGAGGGCGGGGTCATGGCCCAGAGAACCCAGGATGTCCTCGTCCGACCCGCACATCCGTATCCCCGCGAGACCTCCCCGGGAGTCGATCTCGGATACGGCCGACAGGCCGGGGCCACCGGTCTTTCGCAGGTCCTGAACGAGATGGATGCCAAGCGTGCGCACACGGCCGAGCGTACCGCTCCCGGACCGCGCATAGGGTCCAGCCGCCCCGCTCCGCTAGCCTTTCGTTCCAGCAATCGCCGCAATGCTGCGGCAATCCTCGATCCGGCGGGAGCCATGAGTTCGATCCTGCTCCTCATCATCGCGTTGGCAGCCCCGTGGGTGGTGCAGATCGCGCCGCCCCGCCAGCGCCCGGTCGCCCTTGTCGGAGCCGCCGCCGTGCTGCTGCTCTATGGGGTCTTCGCGAGCAATCCACTCACCATGTGGCAGTTCTGGGTGGGCCTCGTCATCGGGATCGCGTCCATCGTCCTGTGGATCAACATGGGCACCCGCCCGCGTGGCCGCTCGCGTTGGCAGGACGAGGAAGAGGCCGAGCCCACCGGCGAGCTCTAGGCGGTTCTGCCGCGCAACGTGCGTCGTGGGGAGAGGGGAATCGGCTCCCCTTGTGGTGCCCGGTCCCGGATCGGTACCACGGAGTGGCCACGAGCGCTGTTTCGAGCTGCACAACTGATCAGCGAGGACTGTCGGCTCAGGGCCCCGACGCCCGACCCTTCATGTCGCCCCGCCAACGCGCACCCGACGCGCGGGGCACGGGCACTGCAGGGGCGCCTACGAGTTGGGTTCGAGGTTCTCCGCGATCAGCTGGTCCGCGCGCTTCTGATCGGACAGCAGCAGCAGGCCCTTCTTGAGCATCGCGACGCCCTCGGCCTTGCGGCCTGCGGCGATCAGCGCAAGACCCTCGGCGATGGGGCCGTCCTCGTACTTGGGGTCGAGCGTGATGGCCTTTGATGCCGCGGTGATCGCCGCGGCGTTCTGCTGTGTGGCCACCAGCGCATAGGCCAGGAATGCCTGGGCGACGGCGTTGCCGGGGTCCTGGGCGACCGCTGCCTGGAACACGGGCACGGCCTCGGCCGTGCGGTCCAGACGCGAGAGCACAAGGCCCTTGCCGAGAAGGGTGGGGGCCAGCGTGGGGTCGGCGGCCACGGAGCGGTTGTAGGCGGCCAGGGAACCCTTCAGGTTGTTCTTGGCCAACCGGATGTCGCCCTCGAGCATCTGGCCGATGCCCGTCTTCTGCAGGGGGGCGGGCCACGCGCTGAATTGCTTCTGGGCCTCGTCGGGCTTGCCGGCGTCCACGCGGCTCTTGGCGCTGGCGAGCAGATATCCCAGCTTGGGGTCGCGGCGCACGAGCAGGGTGAAGGTCTTGGTGTAGTCGGGGGCCGCCGTCCAGTCCGCGGGCACCTGGATCATCCCGGACTTCACCTCGGCGCCACGGCGGAACTCCACGGGGAAGGGTGCATCGGCGGGCAATGCCTTCTGCGCCGCCTGCCACTGGCCAGGAGTGGTCACGTCCATGTTGTTGATCTTGGTGATCACGTCGCCGCGGCGTATCCCGCTGTTGACCAACGCTCCCTTGGGGCCGAGCGCGGTCACCAACTGGCCGCCCGGGGCGATCTTGAGTTGGCGCGCGATGGCGGGAAGGTTGGGCACCGTGTAGCCATCCAAACGCCCGCGTGGCGGGGTGAGGGTCAGGCGGAAGGCGCCCTTCACGATCGCGGACTTCCTGCCCTGGGAATTCGTGGCAACCAGCTCCACGCGGTACGGGCCGTTGGCGAGTTGGTAGCCCTGCTCGTTGACCGCCTGCACCAGGAACCAGACCGAACCCTGAGTGTGGTTCTGAGCGCTGGTGAGGGTGCGCACCAGGCGCTTGTCCTTGGCGGTGAAGATCTGAAGCGTCACCGTGGCCGGGGTGCGCGAGCGGATTCCCACGAGGAATCGTGCGTGTCCCTGCTCCGACGATATGGTCTTTTGCAGACGCAGCGTCGACAGGTGGGGCGGCCCGGTGGGGACCGGTGCCGTGGTGGTGGTAGGCGTCGTCGCCCCGGTGGTCGCTCCCGTGGTGGTGGTGGCAGCAGGGGCGGCTATCGTTGCCATGTTGCTCGCAGTGCCCTGGTTTTCGGTCTTGGCCATGGCCCACGCAGGGAGGGTCAGGACGAGAGCGGAAAGGGACACAGCCGTGAGGGCCGTTCGACGCACGGGGGGCACCCTACCAGCCCTTGCTAGCCTCGCACCTCGTGCTTGTTCCGCGCCCCACGTTGGAGGTTCTGGAGCGCACGCGGCGGGGCGAGGAGGTTGATCCCGCCGATGTCGCCGCGCTGGTCGGCGCATGGGCCACCGGGGCCGCCTCGGATGCCCAGATGTCCGCATGGTGCGCCATCGCAGGCCTGCGGGGCGTGCCGTACGAGGGCGCTCTCGCCATGGCGCAGACACTGCTGGGCGGGGGCGACCGTCTGGAGCTCGGGCGGCTCGGACCCACGGGAGACCCCCGATCCGCCGGTGGTGTGGGGGACTCCGCGCTGGTCATCACCGCAGCGGCGATCGCGGCGGCGCTCGGGGTGAGGGTGGCATCCACCGGGGCCCGCTCGCTTGCGCATGTGGGCGGGGTGCTCGACGCCATTGATGCCATTCCGGGTATGCGGTCGCGAATGACGGTTGAGGATTACGTGCGACAGGTACGCGACGTGGGGATCGCCATCGCCGAACCCGGTGAACGGCTGGTTCCCGGTGAGCGGCGCCTGGCCGCTCTGCGGGAGTCCACGGCCACGGCGGAGGGTGATGTGCTCGTGGCCGTGGCCACCTCCGTGCGTGCCATCAGCGGCGGCGCATCCGCGGTGGCCGTGGAGGTGCCCGGCGGCTCCGGCGCGCTGCTCCCCGACGCCAGTCATGCGGCGGCGGTATGCCAGGTGGTGCAACGGCTTGGGGCCGAGTGGAATCGTGCGGTGCATGCGCAGGCGGTGGTGCGCTCCGATCCGCTCGCAGGTGCCGCGGGTCACGCCCTCGAGGTGGCGGCTGCCGCCGCCGTTCTGCGCGGGGAGGGCGATCCGACGGTTGCCCAGCGGGCATGCGCCATGGCCGAGGCGCTTGCCGTGGCGTGCGGCGTGCTCGACGCCCCCGACGGGGAGGCCGCGTCTGCTCTCGGGGGTGGGCGGGCACTTGCGGCCGCCGAACGCTGGGTGGAGGCCCAGGGCGGTGAGCCCGAGGTCTGGACCGACCCGTCGCGTCTGCCCGCCGCGAGCATCTCTCGTGAGGTCCTGGCGCCCAGTGGGGGCGTGGTCACGTCGGTCGACGCCGGAGTGGTGGGCATCACGGCGCGATGGTTGGGTGCCGGGCGGCTCGACCCGGGGCAGGTCATCGACCCGGCGGTGGGCGTCGAGGTGCTCTCGCGGCCCGGCGCCACGGTGGCCAGCGGCGAGCCCCTGGCCGTCGTCCACTCGTCCGACCCGTGGCTGGCGGATCGTGCCCAGGAGATGCTGGGCACCGCCTGGGACATCATGGTTGAGGGCGTGGCGCTCGCCCCTGCGGTGGGGCCGCCCGATGCCTGAACTGCCAGAGGTCGAGACCATCCGCCGTCAGCTGGCCGAGCGGATTGAGGGGCGCGGCATACGCTCCGCACGCATTGACGATCCCCTCCTGGTGGCGCCATTCGAGCCCGCCGGCGTCGAGGAGCGCCTGGTCGGCCGACGCGTCGACGGGATCGGCCGTCGAGGCAAGTACCTGCTGGTCGAACTGGACGGCGGCGAGGCCCTGGCCCTGCACCTGAGGATGACGGGTCAGCTGCTCTGGACCCAGGGCGCGCCCAACCCTCCCACGCCGTATGCCCGTGCCGCGCTGGAGATGGACGACGGGGGTATTGTCACCTTCTCGGACGTGCGCCGATTCGGCCATGCCTGGTTCGTACCCGCCGGGAAGGAGGGTGAGCGCGCATGGGGAGGACGTACCGGTGTGGATGCCATGTCCCCGCGATTTACCGCGCGGTCGCTTGCCCTCTCCCTCGATGGACGCCGGGCACCGGTCAAGGCCGTCATCCTCGACCAGCGCCTGATGGCCGGGGTGGGCAACATCTACGCCGACGAAGCCCTGTTCCAGGCGCGCGTGCATCCGCGCCGGGCAGGAGGTTCACTCACGGGGCCGGAGGTACGGCGGCTGCACCGGGCCATCCGCGACAGGCTGCGGATGGGTATCTCGGTCGGCGGGGCGTCGTTTGATCGTTACCGCGACGTGAACGGGGGCCGTGGGGGCATGCAGGACCTGTTCCGTGTGCACCGTCGGGAGGGCGAGCCGTGTCCGCGGTGCCGCGAGATCGTGCGGAAAGGGGTGGTGGCGCAGCGCGGTACCTATTGGTGCCCGCGTTGCCAACTCGCCCCAGATGCTGCGTCATGCTGACCGTCGTGCCGGGGATCCTCGTGGGGCACTGGACCGACGCCGAGGCGGGAACCGGATGCACCGTGGTCATTCCCCCGCAGGGAACCGTGGGTGCGGTGGACGTGCGCGGCGGTGGCCCCGGAACGCGCGAGACTGACCTGCTGTCTCCGGTTGCCACGGTGCCGACCGTATCGGGGTTGCTGCTGTCCGGCGGCAGCGCGTTCGGGCTCGCCGCCGCGTCGGGCGTCGTTGAGTGGTGCGAGGAGCAGGGCCTCGGTGTGGATACCGGCATCGCCCGGGTGCCCATCGTTCCCGCGGCCGTCATCTACGACCTGGGAATCACCGGCAACGCCCGGCGCCCGGGGCATGCGGAGGGTCGTCTGGCGGCCGAGGCCGCAACTGCGGGCCCGCACGCGGTGGGTAGCGTGGGGGCGGGGACGGGCGCGACGGTTGGCAAGGCGAACGGGCAGGACGGCTGGTGCAAGGGCGGCCTGGGATCCGCGCACTTCCGTCTGCGTGACGGCACGACGGTCGCCGTGCTGGTGGTGGTGAACGCATTCGGTGACGTACTGGACGAGCACGGGGACATCCTTGCGGGGGCCTGGAAGGACGGCCGCGGGTTCATCGATGCGCGCCGGGCCCTGATCGAGGATGAGCCCGCGCATCCCCGCCTGGCCTCCATGGGCAACACCACCCTTGCGGTGGTGGCCACCGATGCCCGGCTCGGCAAGGCCGAGGCCACTCACGTGGCGCGCATGGCCCAGGCGGGCCTGGCGCGGGTGATCGCCCCGTACAACACACCACTCGACGGCGACACCGTGTTCTGTCTTGCCACCGGGCAGACCGGTGCCAACCCGATCATCGTGGGCACCGCGGCGGCTGAGGCGGCGGTGCTGGCGGTACGCGACGCGGTGCGCTCGGCGTCGTCGGTGCGTGGGGTGCCAACGGCGGCCATGCGCGGCGCGCAGCCGTCTGCGCAGGGCTGACCTGCCGCTGGCCGCAGGCTGCGCGAGGTGCTCTCAAAGCGCGCGGGGAACGTGCGCCGACGGCCAGAAATCTCGATTGAGCAGGCGTGTGTGAAATTCGTGACGGTGTCACGCACCGTAGGGGGGCGGCAGCGCCGTCGGGCGCCGCACGGTGCGGGCGGGGGCTAAGCCGTCAGTTCAGCAAGGCGGCCAGCGCGGTCGAGGGCGAAGATCTCGTCCCAGCCACCGATCGTGGTGCCGTCGATCACGATCTGGGGGAAGGTGTAACCCCCGGTCTCGGCCACGAGGCGCTCGCGGGCCGCGTGGTCAGAGCGGGCGATCATCACCTCGCGGAACTCGATGCCTCGCTGCGTGAGCAGCGCCTTTGCGCGCGAGCAGAACGGGCAGGGATCTGTGCTGTACACAACGACGTCGACCATTCCGGGCAGGGTAGCGATGGATCACTCGTGGTGGACTCGCGTGCGGTGGACGGCCGCACGCGACCCGCGAATTGCGGCCCGCGGCACGCCGGGACCGGGCGGGTGCGACACTCCCCGGGTGGGGCTCATCGAGACCGAGGCCGTGGTGCTGCGGACGCTTCGCTACGGCGAGTCCGACACCATCCTGACGCTTCTCACGCCCGGGTTGGGGCGTGTGTCAGCCATCGCCAAGGGCGCGCGCAAGTCCACGTCGAAGATGGGCGGGCGCCTGCAGCCCGGCGTGCGCCTTCAGATGACGCTGGCCGAGGGGCGCGGAGACCTCACCACGCTGCGCAGCGCGCAGGTGCTTGACGCGGGCTCCGGCCTCTGGGTGGAGGGCTACCGCCTGATCGCCGCCGGGTCGGTGCTCGAGGTGGCACTGCGCGTGGCGTCGGAACGCGAGGAGTCGGAGGCCGCCTTCAACCTGGTCACGCGCGCGCTTGCCCTGCTCGCACGTGCTCCGGCCCGTGCTGCCGCGCCGCGGCTCGACCCCGTCGTGCTCGGCATGCAGGTCAAGCTGTTGGCGGCGTCGGGTCTGGTGCCGCGGCTGGCATCGTGCGCGTCATGCGGCGCCTCCGTTCCGCTGGTGGGCTTCTCGCCGTCGGCAGGGGGCGGGGTGTGCGTGACGTGTGTCGGGCGCTCGGGGGCCGAACCCCTCGATGCCGGGGTCGCCGACTGCCTGGTGGCGCTGCTGGCCCGGCCGCTCTCCGAGGCTCCGGAGTGCGTCACGCCTGAGGTCGCGCCGGGAGTGGAGCGCATCGCCACGCTCATGTTCCGGGAATACCTCGGCGTCATCCTCAGGTCCGCCGCCCCGCTGTAGGTGTCCTGCCGACGGCAGTTCCCAACATCCCTGCGTCCGTGCCTCGCGGGATTCTCACGGCAGGCCGACCGGCGGTCCATTCTGAAGTGGGTTCGTGTTGATGGGGCCTTGCCCGTACGCCATCGTGGTGCTCACCACCCCACGGCGATGAGGGCCACGGCGATGAGGATCCGGCCATCGGAGCCGTCCTCGTCCTGCATGCCGTTGGGCGCGCGAAGGCCTCCGACGACAGCTGTCACCGTGATGCGGCCGTAGGGCAGCACCGCCTTCACGGCGTCGGTGTCCACCGCCACGGGGTCCGGGACGGCGATCGTCACGTCCACACGCATGTTGGCCCGGTCACCCTCGGGCAGCACGGCTTGGAGGCCGGGGAACGACACCCGGCGGATGGTGTCCTCTACCGCGCGCACGGCCGCCTTGGTGGCATCGGCCCCGTGCAGGTCCACACCGATGCCGGTCTCGAGGATGAGCGGGAACACGTGATCACTCATCTCGACCCCTCGGGCAGCAGCGACGCGTCCACGGCCGATGACCCGGCCTGATCACCCTTCAGCAAGCCGTTGGCACGCATCCACGTGGCGAGAGCGTCCCACTTCGCGGGCTCCAGGCCGAGCGGCCCGCCGTCGGCGGGCGCGAGCAGGGGGAGCGTGGCCGCGATCTGCTGGGCCAGCACCCCCTTCGCGATATCCGGGTTGGCCGCGATAAGTGCGGCGCGCGCGGCAGCGGGGTCTGCGGCGGCGGCCGTCTGCCCGGCGGCGATTCCGGCGAGCGCCGCTCGGATGGCCTGGGGGCGCTCGCGTATGGTGTCCTCGCTTGCGGCGATCACCAGCTCATCGTGGTCGGGCACCCCGTGGTCCTCGAGGCGGAACACCGTGATCGGCACGCCCTTGTGCTTCAGGTCGATGCCCTCGATGTTCCAGTAGGCACCCACGATGGCGTCCACCTTGCCCGCCGCCAGGGCGGGGGAGAGGGTGTAGCCCACCACCTTGGTGTCCACCTTTGCGGGGTCGCCACCGTCGTTCCTCACCACGGTGTCCAGGAGCGCGCGGTCGCTCGGCACCCCCGCGATTCCCACGGTCTTGCCCTCCAGATCACGGGGCCGGGTGATGCCGCGATCCGATCGCGCGATGATCGAGTTGAGTGGGTGCACCACCAGTGCACCTACCGCCTTGACCGGCACACCCTTGGCGCGGGCGATCAGGAGCTCCGGTGCATAGGTGATGCCCAGGTCGCTCTTGCCGGCGGCCAGGGCGGTGAGGGTGGTTGCCGGGTCGCTGGGCACCGATGGGGCGATCACGGCACCGGCCTTCGTGGTGAGCCCCTGCGCGATGCCCGTGTAGATGCCGACGTGGTCGGCGTTCGGGAACCAGTCGAGCACCAGCGATACGTCCTGCGGTGGCGAGGCAGCCGCGCCTGTTGAGGTGCCGGCGTCGTCGCCACCGCAGGCGGCGAGGCCCACGGGCAGTGCGACGAGCGTGCACGCGACAAGTGCGAGTCGGAGGATGCGGTTCACGCGAGGTGCTCCCTAGGAATTGCGGGCGGATGACGGCCGGGTGGGCCGTCGCAGATATGGAAGGGCCAGGTGCTCGGCCAGGGCCACGGTGGCGAAGAGGGTGAGCCCGATGATCGCCAGGCAGGCGACGCCGGCGAAGGTGACCGCGGTCTCGAATTGCCCGGCCGACAGGCGGGTGAGGGCACCTAGGCCGCGATCGGATGCCACCAGTTCGCCCACCACCGCACCGGTGACCGCGAACACGGCCGCCATGCGAATGCCGGTGAAGAGGCGGGGGAGTGCGGCCGGGATGCGCACGTGCCACCACACCCACCCGGGGTCGGCACCCAGGGCGCGCACTGCGCGCACCAGATCGGGGTCGCCGGCACGAAGGCCGTCGACCCCGGCCACGATCACCGGGAAGATGCTGATCAGCGCGGCCAGGGAGACCATCGCGGCGAAGGCGGGCATCCACAGCACGAACAGTGGCGCCAGCGCCACGAGCGGGATCGTCTGGGTGGCGACCACCCACGGGTAGAGCGCCAGGTTTGCCAGGCGGCTGCGCGCGATCAGGAATGCCAGCAGGCATCCCACGGCGATGGCGAGGCCCAGGCCCAGGACGGTCACCAACAGGGTCCACTCTGCGTGGTACCACAGGCGGGCGCGGTCATCCCAGGCCGTGCGTGCGATTAGGGCGGGCGACGGCAGGATCCACTCCCGGGGTGCGAACACCCACGAGGCCAGCTGCCAGACCACGAGCACCAGGGCCGGAAGCACCAGGGTCGGCAGCACCACGCCGAGGTGGCCGCGTCGAGCCCGCGATCCCCTGGCCACCACCACGTCCGGTCGCGTGGCCTGGCTGGTGGTCATGCAGCCACCCCGGCTGCCCGGAGGGATTCCAGGGCTCGCTCGCGCCCGCCCGCGTCGCCCTCGGCATGGGTGTCGATCACGTCCACGATGCGCATGGGGCTGGGGCCCGCCACCAGCACGGTTTCGGCCAGCAGCACGGCCTCGGCGATGTCGTGCGTGACCAGCAGCACGGTGGGCCGGTGGCGGGCACAGGTCTCCTTGAGCACCCCGTGCATCTCCGACCGCGTCAGGGCATCGAGCGCGCCGAACGGTTCGTCCAGCAGCCAGGTGCCACGCCCGGACAACAGCGTGCGCGCCAGGGCACCCCGCTGGCGCATTCCCCCCGAGAGCGCGTGCGGGTAATGATGCTCGAACCCGGCCAAGCCGGCCTGCTGCAGCGCCACTCGTGCCCGGGCCCGCGCCACGTCGGGTGCGTCGCCTGCCAGTCGGGCTCCGGCCTCCACGTTCGCGAGCAGGGTGCGCCATGGCATCAACGCATCGCGCTGCGGCATCAGGGCCACACGTCCGATCCGGTCGGCGTGGTGGCCACCGACCAGCACCTGCCCATGGTCCGGCTCGCGCAGACCCGCGATCACGTCGAGGAGCGTGCTCTTGCCGCACCCCGAGGGCCCCACGATGGCCGTCACCTCACCAGCGGGCGCCAGCAGGTCAACACCGCCAAGTACCGGGGCGGGCGGGTCGTCGCCCAGGGCCAGGTGCACATCGCACAGGTTGATCGATGATGCCCCCGCAGGTGCGGAGGGGAGCGTCCCGTCGTTGCGCCCTCGGCGCATATGCTCTCCCTTCGCTGGCATTACCCAGATCAGGTTCAGAGGGTCGAGGCCGTTCGCCTCCTCTCAGCCGCGAAATGCGGCTCCCCTGTATACGCCGAGGCTATCAGCCCCCCTGTTGCTCAACAAGTTCAATCCGGTAGCCGTCGGGGTCGCGGATGAAGCAGATGGTCGATCCGCCTGGCCGTGATGCGTACGGGGGCTTCTCGGGTGTGATTCCCCGCGCGGCCAGCGTGGTGAGCGAGGCATCCATGTCGTCAACCGCCAGTGCGATGTGGCCGTAGGCATCGCCCATGTCGTAGGGCTCGGTGCGTCCATCGTTGAGGGTCAGCTCAAGGCGCTCGCCGTCTCCCGGCAGGGCCAGGAAGATCACCGTTGCGGTGTCTCCACCCACGCGCTGGCGTGAGGTCTCCTCAAAGCCCAGGGCCCGATAGAAGGCCAGGGATCGGTCCTCGTCGAGGATTCGGAGCATGGTGTGGATCAACGCGCGTGGCATGCAGCCCCCAAGGTCGTTGGTACGAGGTGAGGGTACCGGTATGAGGGTGGCCGGGCGGCGCCCCCCGGTGCCGCCCGGCCGAGGCCCCGCGTCCCGGCCGCGGGGCCATGATGCCGCGCATCTCCTGACGCGGCGTTGTCGTCACCCCCTGTCCAGTGGCGACGACGCACGGGAAGGTATTCCTGGGCCCCCTCGGTGCCATCGGCCCCGGTGCCAGGACTGGCGTCGCGCGTTTCGCCATGAGTACAGGCCGCGCGCGGCGTTACCATCGGCGATCATGGAACCGGCCGCATACACGATCTCCGACGCGCATCTGCCCGCGGGCGACCAGCCGCAGGCGATCGCCTCGATCACCGACGGCCTCACCGCAGGCGAGCGCTACCAGACGCTTCTTGGTGTCACGGGCTCCGGCAAGACCTTCACGATGGCCAACGTCATCGCCCGGACCGGTCGTCCGGCGCTGATCATCGCCCACAACAAGACCCTCGCGGCCCAGTTGTGCAACGAGTTCCGCGAGTACCTCCCCGGGGCCGCGGTGGAGTACTTCGTCTCGTATTACGACTATTACCAGCCCGAGGCGTACATCGCGTCCAGTGACACGTACATCGAGAAGGACGCCTCGATCAACGACGAGATCGACCGCCTGCGCCACGCGGCCACCGCCGCCCTGCTCGCACGGCGCGACGTGGTCATCGTGGCGTCGGTCTCGTGCATCTATGGCATGGGCTCGCCCGATCGCTACCGCGAGAGGCTCGTGCTGCTGGAGGTCGGTGCGGGAACCCCTCGTGACCAGATCTTCCGGCGCCTCGTGGAGGTTCAGTACAAGCGCAACGACATGGTGCTGGAGCGCGGCAACTTCCGGGTGCGCGGCGATGTGTTCGAGATCCAGCCGGTCAACGCCGAGACGGCCTACCGCGTGTCGATGTTCGGCGACGAGATCGAGAGCATCACCCACTTCCATCCGGTAACCGGCGAGGTGCTGGAAGACCTCCAGTACGCGGCCATCTATCCGGCCACCCACTACGTGACTCCAGCCGACGTCATCGAGCGGTCGCTCGGCGAGATCCGCGACGAGCTGGAGGAGCGCTGCGCGCTGTTCGATGCTCAGGGCAAGTTGGTCGAGGCTCACCGCCTGCGCCAGCGCACCGAGTACGACATGGAGATGATGCGCGAGATGGGCTTCTGCTCGGGTATCGAGAACTACTCGCGCATCCTCGATGGCCGGGCGCCGGGTGTGGCACCGCACGCGCTCCTCGACTTCTTCCCGCGCGACTTCATCACCTTCATCGACGAGTCCCACAACACGGTGCCGCAACTTCGGGGAATGTACGAGGGCGACCGCTCGCGCAAGATGACCCTCATCGAGCACGGGTTCCGGCTGCCGTCTGCGGCCGACAACCGCCCCCTTCGCCTGGAGGAGTTCCTGGAGCGCGTCGGCCAGGTGGTGTTCGTGTCGGCCACCCCCGGGGAGTTCGAGCGCAAGAACTCCGACCGCATCATCGAGCAGATCATCCGTCCCACCGGGCTAGTCGATCCCGAGGTGGAGGTGCGTCCCACCCTCAACCAGGTGGACGACCTCATCGGTGAGATCCGCGCCCGGGTGAAGGTGGACGAGCGGTGCCTGGTCACCACCCTCACCAAGCGCATGGCCGAGGACCTGACCGACTACCTGAGCGACGCCGGGGTGCGGGCGCGCTACCTGCACTCCGACATCGACGCCATCGAGCGCATCCGCGTGGTGAGGGATCTGCGGCTGGGCGAGTTCGACGTGCTGGTGGGCGTCAACCTTCTCCGCGAAGGGCTCGACCTGCCCGAGGTCAGCCTGGTGGCCATTCTCGATGCCGACAAGGAGGGCTTCCTGCGCGGGCAGACCGCCCTCATCCAGACCATCGGACGTGCCGCACGCCACGTGAGCGGTCGGGTTCTGATGTACGGGGACCGTGAGACCGAGTCCATGCGCGTGGCCATGGCGGAAACCGCACGACGGCGCGAGATCCAACGCGCGCACAACATCGAGCACGGAATCACCCCGGCGTCGATCACCAAGGGGGTGTCCGACATCGTCGAGTTCCTGGGTCTGTCGAGCGGCGGCTCCGGGCGCCGCAGGCGATCGCGTGAACAGGCGGTCCCGGAGGGCGCCACGCCCGACGAGATCCGGCGCGTGCTCGTGGAGGTGGAGCAGGAGATGCTTGCCGCCGCGGAGGAGCTTCAGTTCGAGCGCGCGGCCGAACTGCGCGACCGTCTGGCCTCGCTTCGCATGGCGCTCGACGACGACCCGTTGGCCCGGGCACCCGTGGCAGGGCGGGGGAGGGGCGGGCGGTGACGACCAGCCGACATGACCCGCTCGCGTTTCATGCTGGTGAGAATCATTCCCATTTCGTCTAGGGTCCGGTGGGTCGGGTGTTCGGAGGGGGGCCATGGGGCGCATGCGTACATGGATTGCAGGTGTGACGGCAGCGACGCTGCTCGTGGTGGGTGGACTGCTCGCCGCGGGGTGCGGCGGTGCGTCAGGCGATGGTTCCGCGTCGTCGGCGAAGCCGCAGATCGTCGTCACGTACCCGGTCCTCGGCGCCGTGGTGAAGGGCGCGGTGGGCAACCGGGCCGACGTGCAGGTGCTCATGCCGAACGGGGCCGATCCCCACGAGTGGCGGCCATCGGCGCGCGACGTGGCCGCTCTCTCCAATGCCGATCTGATCGTGGAGAACGGCCTGGGTCTGGAGGGCGGGCTGCGGACCGCCATCGCGCAGGCCCGCGACGCCGGAGTGCCGGTGTTCACGGCCACCGACCACGTGAACGTGCGCACCGTGCGGGCGGGGGAGGGTGCCGACCCCACGGCCGCCGACCAGCAGGCCGGGGCGAAGGACCCACACATCTGGACCGACCCGACCCAGATGCGGGCGGTCGTGGCGGCCCTGCCGGCGGCGGTGAAGGCGTCCACGGGTGTTGACATATCCGCCACCGCCCGCGCCGAGGCGCAGCGACTTCAGTCGCTCGACGCGCAGGTCGCAGCTGTCCTGAACACGGTTCCTCCTGCGGCGCGCGGCATCGTCACGGGGCATGAGTCCCTGGGCTATCTGGCCCGTCGGTACGGCTACCGCCTGGTCGGGGCCATCATGCCGTCGCTCTCATCCCAGGGGCAGGTGTCCGCCTCCCATCTGGCGGCGCTGAACACGGCCATGCGGACGGCCGGCGTGCGGGTGGTGTTCGCCGAGATCGGTACCCCGAAGCAGGTGTCGGAGGCAGTGGCCACGGAGACCGGAGCCACGCTGGTGGAGCTGGGCACCCATGCGCTGCCCGCCGATGGCTCGTATGCAACCTTCATGATGGATCTGGCGCGCCAGATCGCGTCAGCGCTCAGCAACACGGGTGGGAAGTAGGCCCGCATGGGTGTGCTCACCGATCCCTTCGTGCAGAACGCGTTCATGCAGCGCGCTCTCATCGCGGGCATCCTGGTGGCGATCGCCACGGGCGTGGTGGGCACGCTGATGGTGCTGAGGGGCATGGCATTTCTCGGCGACGCCCTTGCCCATGGCGTGCTTCCCGGTATCGCAGCCGCCCTGCTCATTGGTATTCCGTCATTCCTCGGTGCGTTGGTCGGGGCCGCCGTGATGATCGGTGGGGTATCGGCGGTCACCCGCCGCACCCGACTGTCGAGCGACGTGGCCATCGGCCTGTTGTTCGTCGGAATGCTGGCGCTCGGTGTGGTGATCGTGTCGCGATCATCCGAGTTCGCGGGCAGCCTCACGGACATCCTGTTCGGGGAGGTCCTGGGCGTGGGCTGGATGGCCATCCTGTGGCAGGCCGTCGTCGCCGTGGTGGTGGTGGTGCTGGCATACGTGCTGCAGCGCCCATTCCTGCTGATGGCGATGGATCCCGACCAGGCCCGCGTGGCCGGCTACCGGGTGGGCGTGCTCGAGGCCGTGCTGCTGTCGATGATCGCCCTCACGGTGGTGGTGTCGTTCAGCGTGGTGGGCACCCTGCTGGTGTTCGGCATGCTTCTGGCCCCCGCCGGCACCGCTGCACTGCTGGTGCGCCGTGTCGGCGCCATGATGATCATCGCGGTGCTCATCGGGGCGTTCAGCGCGTATGCGGGCCTGCTGCTCAGTTGGTATCTCGACTTCGCCGCGGGCGCGTCGATCGTTCTGGTGTCCATCGGCATCTTCTTCGTCGTGCTGGTGGCGCAGGCATTCGTTCCGTCGCGCCAACCGCATCCGGAGCACGCATGACGACCCCCGCCGTGCGATGCGACGACCTGGCCGTGGGGTATGGCCGCCATGCGGTTGTCACCGGCGTGGACCTGGTGCTCTTGCCCGGTCAGTGGCTGGCCGTGGTGGGCACGAACGGATCGGGCAAGAGCACCTTCCTCCGCACGGTGGCGGGGCTGCTGCCCGCCGTTCGCGGCGGTGTGTCCGTGTTCGGTGGGGATCCGGGCGTGCGCGGTGCATCCATTGCATATCTGGCGCAGTCGCATTCCGCGGGGTTCCTGCTGCCGCTCCGGTCGCGCGATGTGGTGCGCATGGGGCGCTGGCCCCTTCGGGGGCTCGTGGGGCGTCTTGGGCCCGACGACGACGCCGCGGTGGACGCCGCGATGGACGCCCTTGGTATCAGCGACCTGGCCGAGCAGCCGCTCGGCGCGCTTTCCGGCGGTCAGTGCCAGCGGGTGCACCTTGCCCAGGCACTTGCCCGCGCGGCCGACCTGCTGTTGCTCGACGAGCCCACCTCGGGCCTGGACGCCGCAAGCCGCGAGCGCTACCTGTCGGTGATGGATTCCGAGCGTGCGCGCGGGGCCTGCGTGGTGAGCGCCACGCACGACGTGCGCGAGGCGGCCCGCGCCGATCTGGTGCTGCTGGTGGCCGAGCGGGTCATCGCGTGTGGGCCCCCGGGCGACGTGCTCACGCCCCGGGCCCTGGCCGATGCCTTCGGCGTGGTTCTGTCAGGGGATACGGGGGGGCTCGCGGTGCTTGATCCCCATCACGAGCATGATCACGACCATGGGCCTGGCCACAGCCACACGCACTGATGCACGACCGGCGCGTCGGCCCTTCGGCCCGCGGCTGGCGAAAGCCGGTCTGGCGGTGCTCATCATGGTGGTCATCCCCAGTGCCGTCACCTGGCTGATCGCCGGGCATGTGGCGGTCATCGGCACCCTTCTGGGCGTCGTGTCCGGTCTGCTGGGCGCGCTGAAGTCGGGAACCGCGCGGGCGGCACACGTGGTGCCCGCCAGCGGCGTGCTGGCCTTCATCGCCTTCAGCGCTGGTACGGGGTGGTGGTGGGTGGCCCTCCTCGGGGGCGTTGGCGCGGTGGCTGGTGCGCTGCAATGGCGCGGCTACCTCCCTGCGGTCGCGTACGCGGCGCTTCTGGCCATCGTGGTTCCCGAGGCCGTCTCCCTGGGTGACGCCGCCGTTATCGGCATCTTCGCCATCGCGGGCGGCACGCTCGGAGTGCTGCTGGGGCGGCGCGCAGGCGCTCCGGCGCGCACCCCGCTCCCGGATGTGCTGCGCCACCGGGGTGACGCCTTGCGGGTCGCCGTGGGCGCGGGCGCTGTTGCGGCCGCCGCCGCAGTAATAGCGGTGCTCCTCGATCTTCAGCACGGCTACTGGATTCCCCTCACCGTCTTCTGTCTCGCGCCGGCAGCGCTCGCCGGTGACCACGCGCGCTTTCGTGACCGCCTCTGGGGAACGGCGGTCGGGGTGGTGATCACCCTGCCGCTCACCCTCGTTCCCGTACCCGCGACGGCGTTTCGGGTGATGGGGCTCGTGGCATTTGCCGTGGCCATTGCCGAGGTGGCGAGTTACTTCCGGTTGATGATCTGGGAGACGATGGGAATCATCCTGCTCGTCAGCCCCATGGGGGACCTCGGCGGAACCAGCGAGAGGCGACTGATCGCCACGGTGATCGGCATCGCGTTGATGGCCGTGGGGTGTGTGGTGATCAGGCGGGCGGTGCTGCGCCTGCCTCCCCTGCGCAGCGATGCCGAGGTGGGTGCTGGCCCCGGATGATTGATTCCACGGAGATTGCCGTGGAATCAATCATCTAGGGCGTCGTGGTGCACGCGGCGCAGCGGCCGCGCAGGGTGATCTCGTGGTCGTCCACGTCGAACGACAACCGGTGCGCCAGGGCGTGGATCGCCTTCTCCACTCCGGCGTCCTCCACCGGCACCACATTTCCGCAGTGGCGACACACCACATGATGATGGTGCTCGCCATCGGGGTGTGCGGGTTCGTACCGCGCGGCGCCACCACCCACATCGACCTTGTGAACCAGGCGCAACCCGGTGAGCGTCTCGAGCGCGCGGTACACGCTGGCCATGCCGGGGCGTCGATCCCCTGCTGCGAGGGCGTCGTGGATCTCCTGCGCGGACAGGCAGCAGTCCTGGCGAGCGAGCAGGTCAACGACCGCACGCCGCGCCCCTCCGGAGCGCAGGCCGGCGCTGCTCATGGCCCTCTCGGCATGGCGCGCCCAGGTGGCGCGGTCGCGTGCGGTGGTCACGGGGTGCATGATCGCAGGCCGAATGGCGATGGTGACGGATTACGATGGGCTCGGTGACCCCGCGATCCCCACATGGCGCCGGCTCCATCCGCGTCATCGGTGCCCGCGAGCACAATCTGAAGGACGTCAGCGTGGAGATCCCGCGCGACAGCCTGGTGGTCATCACCGGCCTGTCCGGCAGCGGCAAGTCGAGTCTGGCGTTCGACACGCTGTATGCCGAGGGACAGCGCCGCTACGTCGAGAGCCTGTCGGCATATGCCCGGCAGTTCCTTGGGCAGATGGACAAGCCCGACGTGGACGGCATCGAGGGGCTGTCGCCGGCCATCTCGATCGACCAGAAGACCACCAGCCGTAACCCGCGCTCCACGGTGGCAACGGTCACCGAGATCTACGACTACCTGCGCGTGCTCTACGCGCGAATCGGTACGCCGCATTGCCCTGAGTGCGGCGTACAGATCGCCGGGCAGAGCGTGGAGCAGATCGCCGACCACGTGCTCACGCTCGACGAAGGCACGCGCTTTCTGGTGCTGGCCCCGGTGGTGCGCGACCGGAAGGGTGAGCACCGCGACGTGATCGAGCACATCCGGGGCGAGGGGTTCGCCCGGGTCGCTCTCGATGGCGAGGTCCACGCCATCGACGAGGTGCCACCCCTGGCCAAGACCAAGCGCCACACGGTCGAGGTGGTGGTGGACCGCCTGGTCATGCGCTCCGACCTGCGGCGGCGGCTGACCGAGAGCCTGGAGACCGCCACCCGCCTGGCAGATGGGCTGGTGCGGTTGCAGGAGGTCGAGGGGCAGAAGCGGTCATGGACCTACTCCGAGAAGCTCGCCTGCCCCGAGCATGGCGCGTCGCTCCCCGAGTTGGCCCCGCGCATCTTCTCGTTCAACTCGCCCCAGGGCGCCTGCGAGGTATGCACGGGTCTGGGCTTCATGCCCGAGGTCGACCCCGAGTTGGTCATCGACCCCGAGCGATCCCTGAAGGGCGGGGCCATCCTGCCGTGGGCCGATCGCACGACCGACTTCTACGACCTGCTGCTGCGCTCCGCATGCGCGCACTGGGACATCCCCATGGACGTGCCCTGGAAGGATCTGCTGCCCGAGGATCGCGACCTGCTGCTGCAGGGCCCCGGCGGTCGCGGTGAGCGCTTCGATCTTGGCAAGCGCAGCCGTCGCGGGTACTCCAGCACCGCGCGCTTCGAGGGCGTCATCCCCCAGTTGAGGCGTCGGCACAGCACCACCGGGTCCAACCTCATTCGTGACCGCATCGAGGAGTACATGTCGCCCACGCCGTGTGCGGCGTGCGGGGGCGCACGGCTCAAGCCCACGAGCCTGGCCGTCACGGTGGGCGGGGTCTCCATTCATGCGCTCACCGAGTTCTCGATCGAGGGCGCGCTCGAGTTCCTGCAGTCGGTCGAACTCACCGAGACCCAGGCCTTCATCGCCGAGCGCGCGGTGCAGGAGGTCGCGGAGCGCCTGCGCTTTCTGCGCGACGTCGGGGTGGGGTACCTCACGCTGGCGCGCGCTGCGGGCACGCTGTCGGGCGGCGAGGCCCAGCGCATCCGCCTGGCAACGCAGATCGGCGCGGGCCTCGTGGGGGTGCTCTACATCCTGGATGAGCCGTCCATCGGGCTGCACCAGCGCGACAACCGCAAGCTCATCGGCACCCTGGAGCGGCTGCGCGACATCGGCAACACGGTGCTGGTGGTGGAGCACGACGAGGACATGATGCGTTCGTCGGATCACCTCATCGACATGGGCCCGGGTGCCGGGGAGCATGGGGGCTGGGTCGTGGCCGCGGGCACCGCCGCCGACGTGGAGGCCGAGCCCACGTCCGTGACGGGCGCGTACCTGTCGGGTGCCAGGTCCATCCCCATTCCGACTGTGCGCCGTGAGGCCCGGGGCTGGCTCACCGTGGAGGGTGCGCGCGAGAACAACCTGAAGGAGATCGACGCCGCCATTCCGGTGGGCGTGTTCACGTGCGTGACGGGCGTGTCGGGGTCGGGCAAGAGCACGTTGGTCAACGAGATCGTGCTCAAGGCCATGGCGGGGCGCCTCAATCGCAAGCCACTTCGCCCGGGGCGGCATCGGCGCATCGAGGGGCTCGAGCAGTTCGACAAGGTCATCGCCATCGACCAGTCGCCCATTGGCCGCACCCCTCGCTCGAACCCCGCCACGTACACCGGGGTCTTCGACCACGTGCGCGCCCTGTTCTCAATGACCCCCGATGCCCGCGCCCGTGGCTGGGCACCCGGGCGGTTCTCGTTCAACGTCAAGGGCGGGCGCTGCGAGGCCTGCAAGGGTGACGGCACGATCACCATCGAGATGCACTTCCTGCCCGACGTGTACGTGCCGTGCGAGGTGTGCGGGGGGCGCAGGTACAACCGCGAGACGCTCGATGTGTTCTACAAGGGCAAGACCATCCACGACGTGCTGCAGATGAGCGTTGAGGAGGCTGTGGGGTTCTTCGCGCCGGTCGAACGCCTGCGCCGTCGCCTTCAGACACTGCACGACGTGGGGCTCGACTACATCCGTCTGGGGCAGCCGGCCACCACGCTGTCGGGCGGCGAGGCCCAACGGGTGAAGTTGGCCACGGAGTTGGCCAAGGTGGCCACCGGCCGCACCATGTACATCCTGGACGAGCCCACCACGGGCCTGCACTTCGCAGACATCGAGAAGCTGCTCGAGGTGCTGCAGAGGCTGGTGGACGCCGGCAACACCGTGCTGGTGATCGAGCACAACCTCGACGTGGTGCGCGCCGCCGACTGGATCATCGACCTGGGCCCCGAGGGCGGCGATGCCGGCGGCCGCATCATCGCTCTGGGTACGCCCGAGCAGGTTGCCGCCACGCCGGGGTCGGCCACGGGCGAGTACCTCGCAGGAGTGCTTCCGTCAGCAGCCACGTCGCCGCCGAAGCGGCGCCGGAAGGCCAGGGCCACGGCCTGACCCCCCGGTGACAGCGTGCTGAGGTTCGGTCGGGGTCCTCACAGGACCGGCGCACGTTGGCGGTCACTCCTTACTAGCCGTTGCCCTGCACCGTGGTCCCGAAGTCGGCGAGGGCCTGTCCCACCTGATTCTCCGCCTGCATGAGGGTGGCGTCACTGTTCGAGTCGCCCGCCTGCTGCACCGAGTCGTCGAACTGGCGAAGTGCGTCGCTCAGTGCCGGGGCCGCCGCGATGATCGCCGTTCGGTAGGCATCCACCGCCGAGCTTTCCACGGTGTAGCCCTTCATGTTCTCAACGGCACGGTCGAACTCCTGAAGGCTCACGCTCACTGTGGCGCTCAGCGTCGTGGCGCCGGCTGCCTTGGGGTGAGCCGCCACCGCTGCCCCGATATCGGTGATGGATGTGCGGATGGCCTGGAGATCCTCCCGGAACCGGGTCACTGCACTGCCCGGTGCATCCGTGCCGGTGGTTGCGATGGAATCACTGGCGGTGGCTGTCGTGGCCGCTGCGGTTGCCTCGGTGGACGTCGGGGCCGTGGTGGCCGCGCCCGTGGTCACCACGGTGGGAGTCGCCTCGGCCGTGGTGGTCGATGCATCGGTGCCGCCGCACGCCGACAGGCCGATACCGAGCGCCGCGGTGGCGATGATGAGGGCGACCGCGCGGGGGCGTGAGATGGCCATGGAGATCCTTTCGGGACTGCGGACGTCACCATCGTAACGGTGGCCCCCCCTGACATGATTGGCCCGTGACGCCCGAGGAGATCGATCGCCTCACCGCCCTGCTGGCGGTGCCCAGCATCAGCGCCATGCCCGACCATGCCGCCGACATGCGGCTGGCGGCCGACATGGTTGCCAACGAGGTGCGTCGTGCCGGCGGAACGGCCGACATCGTGATCACATCGGGTCACCCGCTGGTCATCGGCGATGTGCCGCCATCGGGCGACGACCCGCATGCCCCGGTGGTGTTGATCTACGGCCACTACGACGTGCAACCGCCCGGGCCGCCGGAACTGTGGACGAGCCCCGCATTCTCGCCGCAGATCCGCGACGGCAATCTCTACGCCCGCGGTGCAAGCGACGACAAGGGCAACCTGTTCATGCTGCTGGTGGCGCTGCAGCGCATGCGGGTGCAGGGAACCCTGCGGGTGCGCGTGCGCGTGCTGGTGGATGGGGAGGAGGAGAGCGGCGGCACGTCGGCCGTTGACCACATCCTGGCTGACCCCGACCCCGCGGCCACGGCGATCATCTTCGACTCCCCGATGGTGGGTCCCGGGCGCCCCGCCGTGTGCACCGGGCTGCGTGGCCTGGCGTACTTCCGTGTGCGGGTGCGCACGGCCGAGGCGGACCTGCACTCCGGCATGCACGGAGGGGCCGCCCTGAATGCGGCACATGCGCTCATACGGGTGCTGGACGCCGTGATTCCCCGCGACGGCCGCGTGCCGGACGGCCTGATGGGCGGCGTCATGCAACCGACTGCCGCCGAGGTACAGGCATGGCAGACGCTGCCGGCCGGGGCGGATGCGCTGGTCGAGGCCGGTGGCCGCCCGGCCGATCCCGATGCCGGGGACGAGTACCACCTGCGCACCACCATGCTGCCGTCGGTCGATGTGCACGGCATCCGGGTGGGAGACCCCGGCGCGGTGGCCACGGTCATTCCCGCCCGGGCCGAGGCCACGGTGTCCATCCGCATTCCGCCCGGTGCGTCGGCCTCTCACCTGGCGGCGGCCATGCGCGAGGCGCTCACGAATGCCGCGCCCCCTGGGGCTGAGGTCGAGGTGGAGGGCCTGGGCGTGGCCGAGGCCAGCCGCCTCGATCCCGACGACCCGGCGATTCGGGCGGCCATGCGGGGTATCGCGCAGGCCACCGGGCTGCCCGTCGCGCCCGTGGGCATTGGGGGAAGCATCCCGGTGGTGGCGGCAATGGCCTCGCGCGGCACGTCAGTGGTGCTGAGCGGCTTCGCGCTGCCCGACGACGGCTACCACTCGCCCGACGAACACATCCGTGTCGCGCACCTGGGGCTGGGCGTGGCGGCCGCTCAGGGGATCCTGGCGGCGCTCGCCGACCTGCCCTGACCCTCGTCCTCTCCTACGTCACGTAGGGCGATCCGGCGGTGTGACGCTGGTAGCCTCGTTCCGTTTGCGACCCGGCGAGGGAGACGAGATGGCGAAGCTGTGGGGTGGAGAAACCGATAAGGCGGTCGACAACTTCCCGATTTCCGGGGAGCAGGTCCCCGCACCAGTGATTCACTGGCTCGGCCGCATCAAGGGCGCGGCTGCCCGGGCAAACGCGGAGCTGGGTCTTCTCGACGACGGCATCGCCACGAACATCGCGGAGGCCGCCAGCGCCGTGGCCCGTGGCGAGCACGACGACCAGTTTCCGGTGGACGTCTTCCAGACGGGGTCGGGCACGTCGTCGAACATGAACGTGAACGAGGTCATCGCGAACCTGGCGGGCGATGGCGCCCACGCCAATGACCACGTGAACATGGGTCAGAGCTCCAACGACGTGTTCCCGTCGGCCGTGCACCTGGCGGCTCTCGACGAGATCACGCACCAGTTGCTGCCGTCCCTCGACGCGCTGGAGAAGGCGTTCGCCGCGAAGGCCGAGGAGTTCAAGGACCTGGTGAAGGCCGGCCGCACGCACCTCATGGACGCCGTCCCGGTGACGCTGGGCCAGGAATTCGGCGGCTACGCGGCGCAGATTCGCCTTGGGGCAGCCCGTGTGCGCGACGCGCTTCCGCGCCTCGGCATGATCCCGCTCGGCGGCACGGCCACCGGAACCGGACTGAACACGCATGAGAAGTTCGCCGAGATGGTTCGGGCGCTCCTTGCGACGGAGTCCGGACTCAGCATCTCGGCTCCCGCCGACCCGTTCGAGGCACAGGCCAACCGTGACGGGCTGGTCGAGACCTCCGGTGTGATCAAGGTCGTCGCGGTATCGCTCATCAAGATCGCCAACGATCTGGCGTGGATGGGCAGCGGGCCACGGTGCGGCCTGGGCGAGATCTTCCTGCCGGAGCTGCAGAAGGGCTCCTCGATCATGCCCGGAAAGGTCAACCCGGTCATCCCCGAGGTCGTCATGCAGGTGGGAGCCCAGGTCATCGGCAACGACGCCGCCATCACCGTGGCGGGTACGCAGGGCAACTTCGAGTTGAACGTGCGCATCCCGCTCATGGCGCGCAACCTGCTGCAGTCGGTTCGCCTGCTCACGACCACGACCACCGCGTTCCGCGAGAAGTGCGTGGTGGGGATCACCCCGAACATCGAGGGGCTTACCCGGCACGCGGAGGGCACGCTGGCCGCGGCGACCGCGCTCAATCCGTACATCGGCTACGACCTGGCCGCGGAGATCGTGAAGGAGGCCACGGCCTCCGGGCGTTCCCTGCGTGAGGTCGCACGTGAGAAGGGCGTTGACGAGGACACCCTCACCAAGGCCCTCGACCTGCGCAGGATCGCGCAGGGTGGTCTGCTGTAGCGATGTGAATCCTCGGGGCGCGTCCATGACGGGCGCGCCCCGATGGGTTTCAGTCCCCGCGTACCCCGCGGGCGAAGGCCCTGCCGGCGTCGGCCACGATTCCGTGCACGTTGGCGAGAGGGGTCATCCATGCCGGAGGGTCGGGCAGTTGGCCGATCAGGTCGGTCGACACCAGCACCTGGCCATCGGAGTCCGTGCCCGCCGCGATGCCGATGGTGGGGCACCCCACCTCGGCGGTGATGCGCGCGGCGAGGTCTGCCGGTACGGCTTCGATCACGATCGCATAGCAGCCCGCTGCGTCCAGGGCGCGTGCGTCGTCGAGGATGCGGTCGGCCTCGAGAGGGGTGGTGCCCTGGCGCCGGTAGCCGCCCTCCGCGGTCTGGGGCAGCAGGCCCACGTGGCCCATCACGGGGATGCCGTCGGCGATGATGGCATCCACCTGGGGGATGAGCGCCCCCTCCAGCTTCACGCTGTCCGCCCCGGCCTCCATCAGCACGCGGCTGCTGGTGACGGCCTCCTGCGGGTCGCGGTAGGTGTCGGCCGGAAGGTCGGCCACCACGTGGGTGCGGGTGACTCCGTTGGCCACGGCGCGCACGTGGTGGCGCATCATCTCGAGGGTCACGTCGCGGGTGCGGGGATACCCCAACTCCACCTCGCCCATGCTGTCGCCCACGAGAAGGGCGTCGAGGCCGGCGCCATCAAGCGCCAGCGCGGTGGGGTAGTCGTACGCCGTCAGCACGGCCAGGCGCCGACGGCCCTTGGCCGCCCGCAGGTCGGCTGCGGAGAGGGGGTCTACTCGACCTCCCACATGACCGGGACCATGTCCTCGACCATGTCCGTGGGCCGGTTGGCGGAGTCCACGTGCACCACCGTGGGCTGGTGGCCACCCTTGATTTCGGACTCCTCGAACTCGGCGTAGGTGAGCACGATGACAAGATCGCCGGGGTGGCCGAGTCGGGCGGCGGCGCCGTTCAGGCACACATCGCCCTGCCCGCGCGGGCCCTCGATGGCATAGGTCTCGAAGCGGGCACCCGTGTTGATGTTGAGGACCGCCACCTTCTCGTACTCCCGGATGTCGGCGAGCTCGAGCAGGTCGACGTCGACCGTGATGCTGCCAACGTAGTTCAGGTTTGCGTCGGTCACCGTGGCGCGATGGATCTTGCTCTTCAACATCGTGCGCGCTCGGGGCACGGGCGTCCTCCGTGTGGTGGGTATGGGAATCTCTCGGTTGTCGATCAAACGCGCAGGTCCAACGCGCGCGGCGATGCACAGGAGGGCGGGGCCCTCCAGATGCGTGAGGGGAATGAAGGTGTCCGGGTGAACCACCGACGCGTACTCGGGCTCGCAGCGCGGCTCGGCCTGCATGGCGGCCATCGCGGCCTCCTCGATGCGCGCCACGTCCGCCTCGCCCTCCTGGGCCAGGGCGGCGGCGTCGGCCAGGGCACGCGACAGCGCGAGCGCGGCGATGCGGTCGTCGGGGCCCAGATAGGCGTTGCGGCTGCTCATTGCCAGCCCGTCGGGCTCACGCACCGTGGGGGCCACGACCATCTCGATGTCGTCAAGGTGCAGGTCGCGCATCAGTCGGCGGATCACGGCCACCTGCTGGCCGTCCTTCTGGCCGAACACCACGCGGTCAGGCCGAACCGCGGTGAGCAACTTGGCGACCACGGTGGCCACGCCGCCGAAGTGGTGCGGACGAACTGCGCCCTCCAGTCCCTCTGATGGGCCGGCCACCTGCAGGGAGATTCCGAAGCCATCCGGATAGATGTCGTCCACGCCGGGGGTCCACACCAGGTCCACACCGGCACTGGCGGCCAGGGCCAGGTCGCGGTCTTCGTCGCGCGGGTATGCCGCCAGGTCCTCGCCCGGGCCGAACTGCGTGGGGTTGACGAACAGCGACACCACCACGGCGTGGCCGTCCTCGCCCGCCCGATGCATCAGGGACAGGTGGCCGTCATGAAAGGCGCCCATGGTGGGTACCAGTGCCACCCGGCGCCCATCGGCGTGCAGCGCTGCAATGGCCGCCCGCAACTCGGGGATGCTCCGTACCACGGCGGGCCGCGAGAAGTTGTGTGGGAAGTCGGTGGGGAGCGGGGTCATGGGAGTGGTGGCGCGTGCCGGGTGTGGAACGGGGGCGCGCAGGGCGATGCGCCCACCACAATCGGAGGGCGTCGCCGAACCGGACCCGCTCCAGTCCCCTCGATGGGGGTACCAGGCATGACGCCGTGCTCGGATGCGGCAATCTAGACCGCGCGGGGGGTCTGTAACAAGGGGCATTGGCACCCCCCCGGTCGCTGGCCCCGGGCCGTCCGGTGGTGCGTCTAGCCTCAGACGGTGATGAGCGACGCCGCCGTCCGTGCGCAGGCCCTGGCCCGCCTCGGTGAATCCCTCCAGGCATGCACTCTGTGCGCGCTTGCCGAGGGCCGCACCATGGCGGTGGTGGGCGCGGGTGATCCCAACGCCGAACTGATGTTCGTGGGCGAGGCCCCGGGCTTCAACGAGGACCGCACGGGGCTGCCATTCGTGGGGCAGGCGGGTAAGTTGCTGGACACGCTGCTCGATGGCATCGGGCTCTCGCGGGATGATGTGTTCATCACCAATGTCCTGAAGTGCCGGCCGCCGGGCAACCGCGATCCGCGGCCCGAGGAGATCGCGGCCTGCGAGGGGTTTCTGGCCGAGCAGGTGACGCTGGTGCGCCCGCGTGTGGTGTGTTCGCTGGGTAACTTCGCCACCAAGTTGCTGTCGGGGCGCCCTGACGGCATCAGTCAGGTGCACGGGCAGGAGGTGGATGCCGAGTTCGGTGGCGTTGCCGTGAAGCTCTTCCCGGTGTTCCACCCGGCGGCGGCCCTGTACACACGCACGATGCTGGTGACCCTGCAGGAGGACTTCGCCCGCCTCCCGGCCCTCATCGGGTTGTCCGTGCCCGATGCGGGCACGCCATCCGAACCGGTGCCGGCAGTCCCTCCCGTCGATGCCGCCGACCAGTTGGGGCTCTTCTGAGCGAGGTCCCGCAGTTCGTGAGTCCTGGGCCGCAGGCGACCGAGGACCTGGGCGCTGGTCTGGCCGCCCTGCTCGCCCCCGGCGACGTGGTGCTGCTGCGCGGCGACCTGGGGGCGGGCAAGACCACCCTGGTGCGCGGTGCAGCACATGCGCTGGGCGTGCAGGGGCCGGTCACCAGCCCCACGTTCACCATCGCCAACTCCTATCTGGGCCGCGTGCCGGTGGCGCATCTCGATGCCTGGCGCCTGGGCGACCCCGACGACGAGGAGACGGGTCTTGCGCTCGAGGCCGTGGGGCACGATGCCGTGGCCTTCATCGAGTGGCCCGAGCGCATCGCCGCGGGTCTTCCGGTGCCGCGCATTCAGGTGGATATCGCGCATGGGGGCGGGGATGTACGGGTGGTACGGTTGACCGGTTCCGACCCCGGCATGGATGCGTCACTCGCTGCCCTCGTTGACGACCTTCGCTCTCGACACAGCAACGCCCACCCCAGCCCTGGCGCTCATCCGGGGTGACGATGTGCTGGCCGAGATGTGGCTGGGCCGCGCACCCGGCGGCGGCCGGCGAGTGCTGGAGGCCGCGCATCACCTGTTCCAGGCGGCCGGCATCGCGGTTGAGGACCTCGAATCAATCGTCGTGGGCCTGGGCCCCGGGGGCTTCACGGGAATCCGCATCGGTATCGCCACCGCGCTAGGGCTGGGTCAGGCCCTCGACGTTCCGGTGGCCGGTGCATCGAGCCTTGAGGCCCTTGCCCTCGGTTTCTCCGCGGCTCGCCGCGACGACGCCGAGCTGGTCGTGCCGGTGATCGACGCCCGCCGCCGCCAGGTATTCGCGGCCGCGTACGGGGTGGGGGCGAACGACGTGCTCACGACGGTTATCGCGCCGCGCGTGTGGGACCCCACAGATCTGGCGGCCGCGCTGGCGTACGCCGGGCCATCGCTGGTGGCAGGAGACGGCGCATCGCTTGTACCGCTTCCCACAGGGGCGCGTCTGGCGCCGCAGGGCCCCATGCACCACGTGCGTGCGGCCAACCTGGTCGCGCGAGTACGGGCGTCCGGTGCGCTGCCCGTGGCCCCCGTGTACCTGCGGCTACCCGATGCGGAGGAGGCCCTCCTGCGCCGGGAGGGCGCCCCCCCGGTATGAGCCCCCCGGCGCGCACCGTCCCTCGAGCGCGCCCCCGTGTGCGCCGCGCGAGAGGCGGCGACCTGGCGGCGATGCTGGCGATCGAGGTGAGCAGCCACGGCGTGCCCTGGAACCGGCAGTTGTTCGCCACGGAACTCGCTCGCGCCGAGGGATTGATGCTGGTGGCCGTGGAGGGTCGGAGCGTGGTGGGCTACATCGCGTGCGCGGGCCAGGCGGACTGCTGGCACATCCTCAATGTCACCGTCGACCCGGGCTGCCGGGCACGCGGAATCGGCGCCATGCTGGTGGATGCCGCGGTTGATGCCCTCGACGGCAGGCCATACCGGCGTTACACCCTTGAGGTACGTGTCTCCAACGAGGCCGCCATACGCTTGTATCGGGGGCATGGATTCACCGAGGCGGGCGTACGGCCGCGCTATTACTCGGACAATGGGGAGGATGCACTGATCATGTGGCGGGAGCCGGAGGGCCAGGCCGCGTGAGCGAGCCCATCCTCGCGATCGAGACCTCGTGCGATGAGACCGCCGCCGCAGTGGTGGATGGTCGGCGTGTGCTCTCGAGCGTCGTGGCATCCCAGGCCGACCTGCACGCCCGGTACGGCGGCGTGGTGCCCGAGGTCGCCGCCCGCCATCACCTCATCACGGTGAACGCCGTGGTGGCGCGCGCCCTGGACGACGCGGGGATGCGTCTGCCGGATGTCGCGCGCATCGCCGTCACGCGTCGCCCGGGCCTGATCGGGGCCCTCCTCGTGGGCGTGGCCACGGCCAAGGCGCTGGCCTACGCGGCGCACAAGGATCTTGTGATGGTGGACCACCTGCACGGCCATATCGTCGCCTGCTGGCTCGAGCCCCTGGCGCTCGACCCGCCATTCGTGGCCCTCACGGCGTCGGGCGGCCACACGCGGCTCGACCTGGTCGAGGACTATGCCGCCCCCGTGCTGCTGGGGCAGACCCTTGACGACGCCGCCGGTGAGGCGATTGACAAGGGCGCGCGCCTGCTGGGTATTCCATATCCGGGGGGCCCGGGCCTGGAGGCGCTCGCCCGCGACGGTGACGCATCCGCGTTCGCGTTCCCCGTGGGCCTTCGCGGCCGCGGCCCCGGCATGGACTTCTCGTATGCGGGAGTCAAGACGGCCTTGCTGTACGTCGTCCGCGAGCTCGGCGATGATGAAACGATGCGCCGCCGCGCCGACCTCGCCGCGTCCTATCAGGAGGCCATTGTGCGCCCTCTGGCGGATCGCCTCATGCTCGCCGCGGAACGCACGGGTGTTCCCGCGGTCAGCATCGGCGGCGGAGTGGCGGCCAATGGACGCCTGCGCGATCTGGTGTCCGCTGCGGCGCACGATCGTGGCCTGACCGTGGCCATCCCGGATCGCTCGCTCTGCACCGACAACGCGGCCATGATCGGTGCGGCGGCGGCGTTCACGCCGGTCATCCCCTGGCCCCGCTTCGTGGGCGAGGACGCCATTGCCACGGCGCCGCCCGGGGGTATCGCCGCATGAGCCGCCACCTCGCACGGCGTGGGCGCGTCTGGGCCGGACGCGCTGGCGTCGTGGCGGCCGGAGCCGCTCTGGTGGTCACTCCGGCCGTGCTTGCGGGCCAGGCCGGCGCTCCTCCGGCCCCTCCCGCATCCGGGGCGCTTCTGGCCTCATCTGCGTGGCACGACTGGGTCGACGGCCAACGGGCGCCACAGGTGCCACCCGCCGCCGACACGGAGTCGGCGATCGTGGTGCTCGACGGTCCCGCCATCGTGGACGTACCCGAGGCCTCACGCACCGACGCCCTTGCGCGCATTCAGGCCGCCCAGCTGGAAGTGGAGGCGGCAGTGCAGGGCATGGGTGGCGTGGTCACGCACCGGTACCGCACGCTCGTGAACGGGCTGGCAGTGCGCGTGCCATCGGGCCGCCTGTCCAGCGTGGCCGAGATCGCCGGCATCTCGGCAGTTGTGCCCGTCACGTATCTGGCGCCCGCGGCGGCGCTCCCCACCGGCACGGTGTCCACCCGCGACGGAGCAGTGGGCGCACCCGCTCCACTCGCCGGTGGGTCACCCCTCCATATCGCCCTGATCGACTCCGGCGTGGACGTGACGCACCCCTGGCTGGGTGGCGGCATCGGCCCCACGTACCCCATCATCGGTGGCGTCGATCTGGTGGAGGGGGATTCCGACCCCTCGCCCGATCCAACCGACCCGGGCACGGAGGCCCACGGCACGCAGATGGCCTCCATCATCCTGCGCTCGCCGGCCCTGGCCGGGTTGCCCGGCGCCACAGTGCCACGCATGGTGGTCTACCGGGTGACGGCTCGCGAGATGGTGGACGGCCGCGTACGCACCCTGGCCCGGTCGGACCGCGTGCTCGGGGCGCTTGAGATGGCGGTCGATCCCAATCGTGACGGCCTTCCGGACGACACCGCGTCGGTCATCGTGCTGGGCCTCGCGCGCGGATTCGACGGCACGGGCATCGACCCCGTGGCGCGTGCGCTGAGCGCCGCCAACCGGGTAGGTGCCGTGGTGGTTCTGCCAGCGGGCAACGATGGCCCCACGGAGACGTCACCCGGCACCATCGGCAGCCCGGCATCCGCGCCCGGTGTGCTCACCGTTGGCGGGCTGGCGGCATCATCGGCGCCCCGCACCGCCGACTTGGAAGCATCGGTGGGCCCCGCCGGCGCACGCCTTGGGCCGTTGCCCCTGATGGGCGCCGACCCCTCCGACGTGGTGCGTGCCGGTGCCCCGGTTGTGGTGGTACCCAGCGAGACCGGTGTGGCGTCGGGCGCGGACGTTCGGGACTTCGCCGGTGTGGGTGGCCGCAGCGTCGTAGCGGGTGCCGTGGCAATGGTGTCGCGAAGCGGCGCCCCCATTGCCGAGACCGCGCGCCGCGCCGCGGCCGCCGGCGCGGTGGGCCTGGTGGTGTGGGATGAGTCGGGTTCGGGCGCCTTCCCGGGTATCGCCGCGGGCGCCGCGGTACCGATTCCCGTGGTGGGCCTGGGCCCGCAGCAGGGTCGTGCGCTCAGCGACCTCCTCGCCCGCGAGCCGGGTGGCACCGTGCGCATCACCGAGCGTGTTGCCGAGCCGGCCGATCCGGCGGTTGCATCGTTCTCGTCACGGGGCCCCACGGCCGATGGGCGCCTTGAACCCGAGTTGGTGGCCCCCGCGGTGGGGGTGGAGGCCGCGTACCCGGGGCGTGATTCCGCGGGCCTCGCGCAGCAGGCACCACTCACGGGCACATCGGCCGCTGCGGCATCGGTGGCAGCAGAGGCACTCCGCCTGCGAGTGGACCACCCCGGGTTCACACCCGCCGACGTGCGCAGCGTGCTGGTGCAGGCCACCGCGCCCGTGCCTGCGGCGTCCCCGGTGGACGATGGCGCCGGTGCGGCACCCGATGCGTCGGCGCTCATCACGCGCTCTCTGCCAGGTGTCTCGGTTGACCCTCCCATCATCACCGGGCCGCGCTCCAGGGATGCCGACCGCGTGCTGGGCTTCGTTGTGCACGACCTGACCGGCACGGGAGGCCGGTATCGCGTGTTGCTTCAGGGGCCCGATGGACGCTACGTGCCCCAGGGGCCCGCGTTTCGGCTCGATCCCGACGGGCGCGAGCGCGGCAAGGTGACCATTCCGCGCGCGCAGCAGGGTGACGATGCGCCGTACCGTGCGCGCATTCTGGTTGTTCCCGATGGCGGTCAGGTGGCGGCGGGCTCTGCCCCCGTGTGGTCGGCGCCGGGCGCGGTCACGCCGGATGCCGCGCTGGGCGTGCCGCGCGTTCGTGTCACCGGTTCGGGGCTGGGACAGGTATCGGTGCGGGTGGGAATGCGCACGACCCGGCCCGCCGGGCTGTCCGGCGCCGTGCTGCACGACGTGGCGGTGATCCTGGCGCCAGATGGGGGAGGGGCGCCTATCCGCATGTCGCAGGCCGAGCCCAGCGGTGACTGGCCCGCGGCGACCTACCGCCTGCTGCTGTCGCGCCGCGCCGCCGATGGTGCGCAGGTGCCCGCGGGCCGCTACCGCGTGGTGGTCGCCGCCACGGGACCCGATGGGCGCGTTCTCCGCACCAGAAGTACCCCATTTCGCGTGGGCGGCTGACCGCGCAGTACCCCGTTGGCTTGCGTGTTGTCCGATGGTCGGGATAGTTTGTGCACGACTGATACAAGAGCGGCGAACGGAAACCCGTGCCAGAACAGCTGACCCTTGGAGTGGCCGCCCGCCTCTCCCGTTACCTCCAGGTGCTCACCCAGGCGAAGCGGATGGGCAAGAATTCCATCTCCAGCCAGGCCATCTCGGAGTACACGAACGTGAACCCCACGCAGATCCGTCGTGATCTGTCGGCCTTCGGCAAGTTCGGCAAGCGTGGGGTGGGGTACGAGATCGACACGCTCATCGCGCAGATCCGCAAGATCCTGCGCACGTCGGGCCAGCACAACATCGCGCTCTTCGGCGCGGGCAACCTGGGGCAGGCCATCGCGGGCTCGGGCGCCTTCGCCGACCACGGCTTTCGCATCTCGGCGATGTTCGACACCGACCCGGACAAGATCGGCCGGCGCGTCGGCGACCTGACGGTGCGCCACTACAGCGAGCTGTCAACGGTGGTGGAGCGAGAGGGCATCGAAGTGGGGGTGCTGGCCATTCCCACCGTGGCCGCCCAGCAGGTGGCCGACGATCTGGTGTCGTCGGGCGTGAAGATCATCTTCAACTACTCCGACGCCCTGCTGTCGGTGCCCTCCGACGTGACCGTGCACACATCGAGCCCGGCTGTCGAACTGCTCTACGCGCTCTACTTCTACTTGAGCTAGAGGTCAGTCCGCGGCGGGCGGGATCGCCTTCGGCAGCCCGTCGTCATCCAGGGCCACCATCACGAAGCGGCCCGTGGTGCAGAGCTCACGGGACCCATCCCGCGGGTCCTCGCGCCACACCTCCACCAGCACCGACATACTGGTGCGCCTGGTCAACTCGACGGCGCCGATCAGTTCGACGAAGTCGCCCGATCGGATGGGCACGCGGAACTCGAGCTCGTCCACCTTGCGGGTCACCACGGTGCCCCGGGCCCGCCGGGTGCCGGCCAGGAACGCGGCGCGGTCCATCCACGCCATGAGCGTGCCCCCGAACAGGGTGCCCAAGTGGTTGGTATCACCGGGGAAGACGATCTGAAGGGAGCGGGCCTCGGCCATGGCCACGAGCCTAGTCGGGCGGGCAGTGCACGCCGAGCACGACCCGGCGAGTGCCACAACAAAGCCCCGCATGGGCGGGGCTTTCAGTAGCGGAGGAGGGACTCGAACCCCCGACACGCGGATTATGATTCCGCTGCTCTAACCAGCTGAGCTACTCCGCCCCATCGCCGCCACTGCGACGGCCCGCGACGGTAGCAAACACGGCGCCCCGGGGCTGCACGTCATTCGCCCTAGACGGGCATCTCCGTACCCAGGTGGATCACCCGGTGCGGGGGAAGGGCGAAGTACTCGGCTGACCGCGCCGCGTTCCGATGAAGGAGCGCGAAGATCCTCTTCTGCCAATGCGTCATGCCGTCGTGACCCCGGGTGACGACCAGGGTGTCGTCGCTCACGACGTAGCTGGCCGTGGCGGGCGTGCCCGGAAGACCCAGATCGCGCCATGGGGCCGCGAGGGTGGTGGGCACGTCCGGGCGCTCGACGAACCCGAACCAGAGCTCGATCGAGTACACGCCGTGGCCATATTCGATGACGTCCACACGATTCTTCGGCGCCACCCGGGGGATGTCGCGGAACCGCACGGTGACGATGACCAGGGCCTCGTGTAGCAGCACGTTGTGTTGCAGGTGCACCATCAGCGAGTGGGGAGCCGTCCTCGGGCTGGCCGACATGAACACCCCGGCTCCGGGAATGCGCTCGCGGTCGGGCACGTTGTCGAGCAGATCGCGCAGCGGCGTGGAACTGGCACGAATGCGCTCGCGGACGAGGTTGCGTCCCTGCTGCCACGTGATCATCACCGTGAGCAGCACCGCGGCGGTGGCCAGGGAAACCCAGCCCCCATGAGGGATCTTCTCGGTAACGGCCGCCAGCAGCAGCAGGTCGATCAGGAGGAGGGGCGTGATGGCAAGGGCAATCACCACCGGCGGCCAACTCCAGGTGCGACGCGCCACCACGATGATGAGCAGCGTGGTGATGACCATGGTGGCGGTCACGGCGATGCCATAGGCGCCGGCCAGGGACTGCGAGCTCCTGAAGGCGGCCACAAGGCCGATGACCACGACGAACAGCGCCCAGTTGGCGAACGGTATGTACACCTGCCCCTCCACGTCCTCGGAGGTGTGGAGTACCCGCTCGCGCGGCAGCAACCCCAACTGGATCGCCTGGCGCGTCATTGAGAACACTCCCGAGATGACGGCCTGCGATGCGATGAATGTGGCCAGCGTTGCCAGTGCCAGGAGCGGCACGGCCAGGGACTCGGGGCCCATGTTGAAGAAGGGATTCGATGCCGCCGATGGGTCGTGGATGACCAGCGCGGCCTGCCCCAGGTAGTTCAGGAGCACAGCGGGCATGGCCACGGTGAACCAGGCCAGCGCGATGGGCCCTCGCCCGAAGTGCCCCATGTCGGCGTACAGCGTCTCGACTCCGGTCACGCACAGCACCACGGCGCCCAGGATTCCCAGACCCAACTCGGGATGTCTCCAGAGGAAGAACAGCCCGCGGGTGGGCTCGAACGCCACGAGTACGTCGGGGTGCGCCGCGATCTCGCGGAGGCCCAGAAGCCCCAGCACGGCGAACCACAGCAGCATGACGGGGCCGAACAGTGAACCCATGCGACCGGTTCCCGCACGCTGCACGGCGAAGAGGATGGTGATCACCACGATCGCGGCGGGCAGGATGGCATCGGCGGCTCCCGGCGCGGCCACCCTGATGCCCTCGGCGGCCGATAGCACCGACACGGCGGGTGTGATCGCCCCGTCGGCATAGAAGAGGCCCACGCCCACGAGGCCGGCCAGAAATGCCCATCTGGCCGTGCGCCCGGTGAGCGTGCGGCGTGCGAGCGCCGACAGGGCCAGCACGCCACCCTCGCCGTTGTTGCTCACGCGCATCACCAGGCCGATGTACTTGACGCCCACGATGATGAGCAGTGCCCACATGAAGAGCGACACCACCCCGGTGATGTCGCTTTCGGTGGGCTGCACCCCCACGGCCATCGCGGCCTGGAACGCATACAGGGGGCTGGTGCCGATGTCGCCGAACACCACTCCCAGCGCCCCCAGAGCGAGGATCGAATAGCGGCCGTGGGCCTTGCGCGTCACGCCGCTCATCCGTTCCGCCGACGGAAACGCACGCGAGCGCGAGGACGGGTAGGGGCGTCGCGATGCATCAACCGGGCGATGCTAGCCCTGACGCGGCGCGCCGTGCCTGCGACGTGCACTCTTTTTGTACACGGCGTGCGCGTGATCCATTGCACAGGGGAGCACCCGCGCGATGGGGAAACCCCTCAATCGGCGCGGCCCCCCGCATGGCGGACCTCCACGATGCGCTGTTCGTCCCAGGCGCGATGCCGAGAGGCGAATCAGCCTGGTGTTGGCCGCACCGGGCACGCAACTCCTGCTCGGCGGTGAGCCGTACCGTCACGGAGCCCCTCGGGGCGGGGCCGGAGCAGGCCACCGTCTTGGCCGTGCGGTCCGCCCTGCATGTGCCCCTCGTCATCGTCGCGGAGTTGCCCCCGGTCCCTTGGACACCAGGGAAGAGGCGATGCGAACCGCCCCAGAGGCACCGGGTGCCATCCCCGCTCTGGGCCGCGCCGTCGAGTGGTTGCGTTCGGAACATCCACGGGAACATCAGCGAGGGGCCGCCAGAGCCTCTAGCTGTCCAGCACCTCGCTGACCATGACCGCCGCGACGCTCCGGTTCGTGGCTGGGTCGATCAGCACCAGGCTGCCCATTGCACGGTTCTCACGGTACGGCTCGATCACGAGGCGTTGTGCGGCGAGCACCGACACGATTCCAAGATCATTCGCCTCAAGTGCCTCAGCGGGTACGTGCTGCATCGTGTCGAGTTCGAGGCGCTCATGGAGTTCCTCCACGATGACGGGGACCGTGCGCGCACCCTGCCGTGCCTCAAGGCGGGCGGGGATCGTGAGCGGCTGCTCGTCGAGCCAGGCGACGGTCGCGCGCAGACGCGACGACACGGTCGGTGCCGCAGAGGCGAGGGCGATCACATCGCCCCGCGAGACGTCGATGTCGTCCTCCAGGTGCAGCGTCACGCTGAGCGGGGCCGTGGCGGTCTCGCGTTCGTCACCAAGCACGTCGATTCGTGCGATACGGGACGTCGCGCCAGATGGCAGCGCGACGATCTCGTCGCCGACCGAGACGGCACCGCTGTCTATCCGTCCGGCCAGGCCGCGAATGTCATTGACGCCGTCGTCATGCCGTATGACCCACTGCACGGGCATGCGGAAGGCGGTCTCCGCCCTGGGCGGGTCGAAATCATGCAGGACGTCCAGCACGGACGGTCCGTCGTACCACGGCGTCTCGGGCGAGCGCTCCGTGAGGTTGACCCCGTTGAGGGCGGAAACCGGAATGGCCGTGATGCGCGGTCCGTCGATGGATGCAGCGGCATCGCGAAGTTCATCGGCGATCTCGTTGAAGCGGGACTCGTCGTAGTCGACCAGGTCGATCTTGTTGACGCACGCGATTACCTCGCGAACGCCCAGCATGGCGCAGATCGCAAGGTGTCGACGTGTCTGGGCGGTGGTGCCACTCTTGGCATCGACAAGGAGAAGCGCCGCGTCAGCGCCAGCGGCCGCCGTCACCATGTTGCGTGTGTACTGGACGTGGCCGGGCGCGTCGCCGAGCAGGATCCGCCGGCCCTTCGCGTCGAACGAGCGATAGGCGACGTCGATCGTGATGCCCTGCTCGCGCTCTGCTCGCAGACCGTCGGTCAGCAGGGCGAGATCAATGCCCTTGCGCCCGCGCTTGCGACTCGCCTCCTCGACGGCTTCGATCTCGTCGCGTGTGAGCTGCCCCGTGTCGTACAGCAGCCGGCCGATCAGGGTGGACTTGCCGTCGTCGACGGAGCCAACCGCAACGACGTGCAGCATCGGTGTCTCGACTGGCATCAGAAGTACCCGTTTCGCTTGCGATCTTCCATCGCGGCCTCGGACGTCCTGTCGTCAGTCCGCGAGGAGCCGCGCTCGGATACATCCGATGCACGTGTCTCCGCAAGCACGTTGGCAACGGTCGTCGCGCTCGAGCGAACGGCAGCGGTGCAGCTCATGTCGCCAACCGTGCGGAAGCGCACCGTCTCCGTGAATGTCTCCTCATGCGGCAGGCGCTCCACGTGCACACCGGCGGCGAGCAGCATGCCGTCACGTTCGAATACTTCCCGCTCGTGCGCGAAGTAGATCGATGGCAGGTCCAGGCCCTCGCGCGCGATGTACGACCAGATGTCGATTTCGGTCCAGTTCGACAGCGGGAACACGCGAAAATGCTCACCCGTGCGCAGCTTCGTGTTGTAGATCGTCCACGGCTCGGGCCGTTGGTTGCGCGGGTCCCACTGGCCGAAGGCATCGCGGTGGCTGAAGAAGCGCTCCTTCGCACGACTGCGCTCTTCGTCTCGGCGCGCGCCACCGAAACAGGCGTCGAAGCGGTGCGCGGCGATCGCGTCGAGCAGCGTCGTCGTCTGCAGCCGATTGCGGCTGGCGCGAGGCCCTGTTTCGTCCTGCACGCGGCCCTGGTCAATCGAATCCTGGACGCTTGCCACGATCAGGCGCTCGTCGAGGTCAGCGACGAAACGATCGCGAAACTCGATCACCTCGGTGAAGTTGTGGCCCGTGTCGACGTGCATCAATGGGAACGGCAGCCCGGCGGGAGCGAATGCCTTCACCGCCAGGTGCGCGAGCACGATCGAATCCTTGCCACCGCTGAAGAGCAGAACGGGACGCTCGCACTCCGCAGCGCACTCGCGAATGACATGGACGGCCTCGGCCTCGAGGACGTCGAGCGTGCTGAGTTGGGTGAGCAGCGTCATGCGATCTCCGTGATGGGTTGGAGGATGCGGCGGTAGGTGAGGACGACGAGAACGGGGACGATCGCGAATCAGGCCACGAGCGGTGCGGCCGGCAACGGCAGGCCGCCCTTGACGGCCAATGATGTCGCAGCCGCCAGAGGAACACTCGCGCCAGGCACCAGGAGCGGCGTCATGATCGACCGGCCGCCGACGCCGGTGGCGCCCACGAGCACGCCGACGCCGAAGAGGATCACGAGGAGTGTGGGGTTCATGTGACCGGTCCTCCTGCCGGGTGGAGGCCGCACTCCGTCTTCTCCGTATCCGCCCAGCGCCCCTCCCGCCCAGCGCCGGGCGTGGTGCAATGGGTGCAGCCGATCGACGCATATCCCTGCGCGTGCAGCGGGTTGACCGGCAGATCTCGTTCGCGGATGTAGGCCCAGACATCGTCGAGGGTCCAATTCGCCAGTGGGCTGATCTTCCAGATGCCGCGACCATCGTCGAACTCGACCTTCTGCGTAGTCGCCCGCGTGGGTGCCTGATCGCGGCGCAGGCCCGTGATCCACGCGTCGAGCTCGCTGAGTGCGCGCCCAAGCGGCTCAACCTTGCGGATCCCGCAACAGGTGTTCGGGGCGGTTTGCCACAGGCGATCACCATGCGCGGCTGCCTGCTCGTCGAGAGTGGGTCCTCGGAAGACCTCGATCTTCGTGTCGTACCTCTTCTCGACCGCGCGCCAGGTGTCGTACGTCTCCGCGAACAGGAGGTCGGTATCGAGCGCGAAGACACGGGCATCGGGGCGGACGGAGAAGACCATCTCAAGGAGTACGGACTCCTCCTGCTGAAACGAGCAGGCCAGTGAGATGCCCGGATGAAATGCCTCAAGAGCGGCAGCGATGATCGCATCGGCGGTCATCTGTTCTGCCTCAGCGGGCGCGAAGGGGAAAGGGTTTCGTGGTGGCATCGGTCTCATCGTGTGAGGTGGAAGCGATCGGCGTCGCGTTCAAGCCGGAAAAAGATTCCTTCCGTAAAGCAGAGGTGTGGCTTATCAGTATTCATTATCGGCGACAACCCGACGTATTCGAATTCGTATGGGTGCGCGAATCCATGGCCGAACTCGGGTGTCGGGACGTGGTGGCGTCACCATCGCCGCCGACCTCGGTGTGCCGTAGTGGATGTGATCAGAGCAGCCCGGCCAAGCGCTCGTGCTCCTGATCGTCTGCTGGCCCCGACGGGTCAGAGAGGGGCGACGGTACCTCAATCGGCAGCGCCGAAGGGAAGACCGGTCGCGGACGCGAACCGCGGACCCCGTCCTTACCATCGCGCGCGGGGGTGGTGGAACTGCCCCGGTCTCGTGGACACCTTGGTCATAGCCCGCTTCTGTGGACTCGGCATCCTGGAATCAGCACGCCATGGGTTGACGGGTCCGGTGGATGATCTCGTACTCGATCGGGGTGTGCATCCCGAGGGCGGAGTGACGGCGCTGCCGGTTGTGGAAGACCTCCAGGTACTCGAACATCGCGTTGGCCAGCTCGACGCGGGTGCGCCACCTGGTGCGGTTCAGAAGCTCGACCTGCATCCGCGCCCAGAACGCCTCGATGACGGCGTTGTCGAGCGCGTCGCCGACGGTTCCCATCGAGGCCACAAGACCCGATTCTCTGAGTCGTCGTGTGAACGCCCAGGACGTGAATTGCGTGCCGTGATCGCTATGCAGGATCGTGCCGGGCGCCGGTGAGCGATTCTCGATCGCCATCCCGAGAGCGCTCGTGACAAGCGCCGCGGTTTGGTTGGCGGCGATCGACCAGCCGACTACCCGCCGCGAGAAGGCGTCGAGCACGACGCAGCAGTAGAGCTTGCCCTCGCGGGTCGGGTGTTCCGTGATGTCGGTGACCCACAGGGCATCCGGCTCCGCCACGGCGAAGTCGCGGTCGACGAGATCTGCGACGGTCGGGGCGTCGTGGCGTGCGTGCCAACGCCTGCGGGTCGGCAGCCCCCGAAGCCCGGCACGCCGCATGAGCATCGCGACGGCCTTGCGGGCGACCGGGATGTCACGCCCCAGGCGAAGCTCGGCATGAACCCGCGGCGCTCCGTAGGTGCCGCGCGAGGCGGCGTGGATCTCCCTGATGAGATCCGTGAGCCAGGCGTGGCGGACCTGGCGCGCCGAGGGCGGGCGGCTGAGGTGGGCGTAGTAGCCGGCGCGCGTCACCTCCAGCAGTCGACAGGCCGGCTTCACCGCGAGGTGCTCGCCCGCCATCGCCGCGATCATCTCGAAGCGCCTTTTGGGGGCACCGCCTCCCGCAGGAGCTCCGCGGCGCGGCGAGCGACCGCAAGCTCGGATTCGAGTTGGACGATGCGGCGGCGGGCGGCGACAAGCTCGGCGTTGTCGGTGCTGGTTGTCCCCGGCCGCAGGCCGGCGTCAATCTCTTCCTGGCGGCGCCAGTTGTAGATCGCCTGGGTGCTCACACCCAGGTCGGCTGAGACCCGGGTGACGGGCCTCCCCGCCTTCACCAGCTCCAGGACGCGGCGGCGGAACTCGGGTGGGTATCTCTTCGGCATGGCTCTCTCCTTCGAGAGTCAGAGGCGTGAGACTTCCAGAAACGCGAGTCAACGGAAACGGGAGAAGATCACCAAAGATGAGCTTGGGCAACGTCAGGGGCCCGCTCCGGGCCGTGAGCTGTCGCGAAGTGCGGATTGCTTTCGTCCCGCGTAAGGGTTGTGTGAGTCCCACCGAGCAGCCGGTGCGAATGCCAATAGCGTCGTCGCACTGGGAATCACTCGATGCCCCTCTCCCGACGTAGGAGGACCCGACCATGAAGCGCACTCTTCTCGCCTTGGCCCTTGCCTCGACCGTTGTCACCGCTCCAGTCGCGCTTGCCATGCCCGGTCACGCTAACGGCACGACCACGACCGCCACCACGTCGTCGCCCGGCAGGAGCGGGACCGCCACGACGTCCTCTCCCGGCAGGAGTGGGATCACCCCCACGTCGTCGCACGACGGCAGCGGGACCGCCACCACGTCGTCGCCCGGCAGGAGGGGGGCCGCCGTGGTTTCGTTCGTCCTGCGTGGCACGGTGAGCGGAGCGCCGACCGGCGCATCCTTCACGGTCGCCCTCAAGGGCATGAACGGCCCCGCCAAGAAGGCCTTGGACGGGGCGACGTCGTTCGCCGTGCTGACCGACGCGAACACCCACTTCTCCAAGGCCGGCGTGGGCGCGGCGGCCTTCGCGAACATCGAGGCGAACGATCGGGTTGTGGTCACCATCCGGGCCAAGCGTTCCACTGACGCCACGGGCCTGGCGCTCGTGGCCGCCTCGCGCGTGGTGGACCAGGGTCCGAAGTCGGCGTAGTCCGACGCAGTCGCGAAGGGCGCCGCGTCCGGCGCCCTTCGCGGGCCCTCACAGGCGCTCCCATGTGTCAAGACACCGCGCCCCCTGTGTGGGTGGTCGGTCATGGCGCGGCGGGAGGGCGCGCGACCCGGATTGATCTCGCTCACCAACGCCACGTCGGCACGCTGACGTGGCGTTGGTTGGCCCTCCCTGTGCGTTCTCGCACGGCAGGTGCTCACCGGCACCGATAGCTCGGTGCACATCGGCTCGACTGCGAAGGATGCGCTCGGGCGTGTCGATCACACGCGTCAGCGTCGGCGGGGCCGGTCGCGCCCGGAAGCGATAGGCGGGCGCGCCTCGCGCAGGATCTGGTTCGATCGCCCGAGTTCGGTGTTTCGCTTGCGCAGAGCCGAAGCGCCTCGTGATGGATGCCCGGATCCGCGGCGACCCACTGGACCCAGCAGCCGGACTCCTGCACCATCCGCACGGCCCGCTCGCGCAGCCCGGCGGGTGCGTTGCCCGGACTCCCTTCTCCCAGGCGACCCTGCCTGCTTGAGGGTCCTCCAACATTCCCGGCGTGGCTCAGCTCGTCTGAGGGCAGCGCTCAGACGAGCCAATCGGCCAGCCACAGGATCGCGCCGGCAGGAAGAAGCGCGACGAGCACCAGCATCACCAGGCTGATCCCCAACCAGGGGAGCAGGGTGAGCGCCAGCCGTTCGAACGGCACCTTGGAAACGCTCGAGACGAGGAACAGCACCAAGCCAACGGGTGGGTGGATGAGGCCGAGGACCAGACTCATCACGACCACGACGGCGAACTGCACCGGCTCGATCCCGTAGCTCGACACGGCGACTGGGGCCAGGAACGGCGCGAGGATGTACAGGGCGGGCAGCGGCTCCACGAACATCCCCACCGCCAGCAGGATCACGATCACGATCAGCATGAAGACCTGCGGGTTCGACGTGAGGCCGGTGATCCACTCCTGGAGCGTCTGGCCGAAGCCGTCGAGATAGAGCAGCCGAGCGAGGATCGACGAGTCGCCGAGCAGGAGCATCACCACGCCGGTCTCGGTGGCGGCGAGCACCACCGCCCGGGCGAGCGTGCGCGGCGAGAGCGTGCGGTAGGCGAGCCCGAGGGCGAGCGTGACCACCACGGCCACCCCCGCCGACTCGACGGGGGTGAAGAAGCCGCTGAGGATCCCTCCGAGGATGATCACCGGAACCATCAGGACGGGCAGCGCGCCGACGCCCGAGCGGGCCACCTCGCCCCACCCCCGGAAGGGGTGCGGCGACTCCATGCCGATGCGCCGCACGACCACCGACACCACGATGCCCTGCAGCAGCAGCAGCCCGGCCACCATCAGGATGCCGGTGACGAGCATCTTGTCGATCGCGGCGGCGCCGGTGCCGGACACGATGAAGCCGTAGGCGATGTACATGACCGATATCGGCCCGACCGGCCCCTTGATCGACGCCCCCGCGACCACCGCGGCCGCCACGTCGCGGCGGTAGCCCTCCTTCTCCATTGCGGGCACGAGAACCGGGGTCAGCACCGCGGCGTCGGCCTGCGCCGACCCTGAGATGCCCGACAGGACCGCCGAGGTGAGCTGGCAGACGTAGGCCATCCCGCCGCGAAAGTGGCCGACCAGCGACGCGGCCGCGCGGATGAGCCGCTCCGACAGCCCGGTGGCGTTCATCACCTCCGCCACCCCGAGGAACTC
>Ga0082335_1001508_pt1 | contig 48753 bp, 46 predicted proteins | sample Subgrocontami58m_FD_72375 | JGI IMG/M metagenome (GOLD analysis project Ga0082335, IMG submission 72375) | Subsurface groundwater microbial communities from S. Glens Falls, New York, USA - GMW37 contaminated, 5.8 m (SPADES assembly) (version 2) ... | reverse complement strand
TCTCGCGCCTCTGCCATCGTTATTGGAAACGATCTTGTCGTGTTTGCGTTTGCCGACTGCGCTCTACACTTCGCTGGCTGATAATTCGGTTTTGACTACTTAAATTTACTCGAAACGGGAGCTTCTATGTGCGCGGCAACCCAATTGAACGAGAAGTAGACCTCCAAATATTGTATAGGCTAACTTGGTTCGCCACCGACTCTGATGTTAACAGGGAAGTCAACAATGGTCGGGGTCCAGTCGATTTCAAAGTGTCTCGAGGTAGCAAAGATGCCACCTTAGTGGAATTCAAATTGGCAAGTAATACTCAATTGAGAAGGAATCTTGAAAAACAGGTTGAAATATATAAGAAGGCTAGCAACGCTCAGTATTCGATCAAGGTCATTATTTATTTTTCAGCAAAAGAGTTGATGAGAGTGCAAAACCTATTAAAGGAACTGAAGATGACGCAAGAGCCAAACATCGTACTTATTGATGCTTGCAAAGACAACAAACCGTCTGCTTCAAGAACGTAAATGCATAATAAGATTGATCATTATAGCGACGGGCCCAATAAGTCAGTCGGCGACCACAGATGCGCTGCCATGGTTCGAAGGGATGCAACCCCGAGAAACTTTTGTCCACGCTAGGATCGAGTGCGCCACATTCCCTATCCGTCGCTTACGCAAACCGTTGGTCTAACAACGATGACTGATCATCTTGGTGGTGTTGCAAAGCCCGATAGGCAAACGCTCAAACAAAGCCTAACGCCTTACGAAGTGAGTTGGGAACGTAGCGAAGAGAGTTTGGATTGACGTCTTCTGCCAAATACATCTATTGGAGTTGGGGACGTCACATCCAAAGCATCACGCTGAATGACGGTATCATCACTTAAGGTGCTTGCATGAATGAAATTCCACATCTGGAAGTTAATACAAAAGCGCTTAGAGCCGCGCTTAAATATTTGAAGCGATTTACAAATAAGACCCACACCATGAACGTTTACTGGGGCTATGATACCGAGGGGCTAATGCTACAAATGGGATCAACGCAAGCCCACGCCGACGCAGTTGGCAATTGGCAAGGTATGGCGCGTTCTTCTTATAATTTGGCTTTAGCGGTGTTGGAGGGTTTACCAGATACAGCCACTGTAAATATGTATGTGGAAAATGGCAAGCTCCACGTAGGCGGTGTTTCCAGTATATGTATGTGGGATGATCGCCAAGGACCGCTAGCTCATACCCCGCTCGCTGGTGATCTGGAATCATTGTTGGCTTTAAGATTGCATAATTCATCAGAGGAACTAGAGCGCTCCGGAATGACTAATCTAGTGATTGAAGCAGAACGGAAACGCAATAATATGGTTACGCGTGCTGTTACCGCATTGCGTCCTCTTGGAATTACACGTGGCGAGATTTTGGGATTAATAGAAGAGCGGCTTAAACGCAAATATCACGCCTGAAGATTAATGTCCTTCCTCACAAAATCCGATTTCAAAGTCGCGCGTACTTGCCTTAAGAAAATACTCTTGGCTTAATGATCGAGTGATAAGATAACGATATGAATGCTACAACTGTCGAACAATTCATCCATGGTGGAGAGACACTTCGGGTCGAGTTCAAAGGGGAAGGCCGCGAATCAATTTCGGACCGCGAAATTTACGAAGCGATTGTGTGTCTGGCTAACACCGAAGGCGGGGTGTTGTTGATCGGCGTAGAGAATGATGGACGGGTAACGGGAGCGCGCCCGCGTCACGGTGCGACCACTGATCCATATCGCTTGCAAGCTGCTGTCTTCAACAATACCGAGCCGCCTATCAATACCCGCGTCTCAATACACACTCTTGATGGGCAGACCCTCATTGCTATTGAAGTGGATTCATATCCGGAGATCTGCGCGACGAGAGACGGCAAATCTTTGCGCCGCGTGCTCGGCGTACAAGGACCCGAATGTCAGCCCTTCTACCCCTATCAACATCAAAGCCGCCGCAGCGATTTGGGATTATCTGACTATTCGGCGCAACTCATAGAAAGCGCACGGTGGGAAGATTTTGATCCGCTTGAGTTTGAGCGCTTACGTCAGATGATTCGCAGCCGACATGGTGACGCCGCGCTGATCGGGTTAGATGATCGTCAGGTGGCGCAAGCTCTGCAATTGGTCGAAAGCCGAGGGGAATCTTTGGTGCCTAACAACGCCGGACTCTTGTTATTGGGACGAGAGGAAGCCTTGCGTCGTTTTGTCCCAACGCATGAAGTGGCATTTCAGGTGCTTGATGCACGTGGCGCTGTGGTAGTCAACGAATTCTTCCACAGCCCTTTGTTGAAAACGCTGGAAGCAGTTGAGAGGCACTTTTCTGCGCGCAATCAAGAACAAGAAACACAAGTTGGACTCATTCGCCTACCGATCCCCGACTACGCGCCTGAAGCTTTCCGCGAAGCCGTCAACAATGCCATTCTGCATCGCGATTACGCTCGCCTCGGCGCGGTACATATCCAGTTTCACCCCGACTCTCTTTTTCTGAGCAACCCCGGCGGCTTCTTAGAAGGGATCACATTGAACAATCTTCTCGTCCACGAACCCAAGCCGCGCAATCCACGTCTCGCCGAATCTTTTAGACGGATTGGACTTGTCGAAAAAACAGGACGTGGGATTGACAAAATTTATCTCGGTCAATTGTGGTATGGACGCCCTCTGCCTGACTATTCACGCAGTGATCAAGAAGGCGTGCGCTTAATTCTGCGCGGTGGCGTAGCGAGTCTGGCGTTCGCAGCTTTCGTATATGAGCAGAACAAAGCAGGGAAGTCACTCACGCTGGATGAATTGTTGACTCTTAATCTGTTTCAACACGAGCGACGCGTGGACGCCTCGACCATCGGCGAGTTAACCCAGCGTGGTGAAGTGCAAGCTCGTGCCGTGTTGGAGCGATTGGTGGAGCGCGGGCTTATTGAGCCACGCGGTGAAAAGCGAGGACGGGTGTATCACTTGAGCGCGTCTCTCTATCGAGGCTTAGGCACACCCGCTGCTTACGTCCGCGCTCATGGCTTCGATCCAATCCGACAGGAAGGGATGGTGATGGAATACGTTGCCGCACATGTCCGTATCACAAGGCGGGAGGTAGCTGAACTTTGTAGTTTGAGCGATGATCAAGCAAGCCGCCTGTTGAACCGTCTCGCCAGCGCTCAAAAGCTCAAACGGCATGGGAGTGGGCGTGGTTCTTACTATGAGGCTGTCAATAAAAACACGCGATAAACGCGCGAAACGCGCGGCGCGTGTTTCTAATCACGCGCGTGTTTTGCTCAAAACTTGTGCCCTCTCACCTTTTCTGCGCCTCAACTCTCCACCAACACATTTACAGCCTTCTCCAAATCTGTTGCGCTTGGCGTAATGTATATCCGTGTCGTGTTCAAATTCGCATGACCGAGTAACGCTGCTACTTTCTCAAGAGTCACACCGGCATTGATCAGATTCTTCGCAAACGTATGACGCAACGTGTGCGGTGTTACTTCCACACCGGCGCGCCGCCCATAGTCAGCCAGCAGACGTTGCACCGCGCGTGGGCGCAGTGGCTCTCCACGTTGACCAATAAACACAAAGATACAATCTTTTCCCTCGCGCACTTCTAACCATAGTTTCAATACACGCCGCCCCTCGGCGTTCAACGGCACTTCGCGCTGTTTACTGCCTTTGCCTTCGCGCACGATCACCAAACCTTTACGCTCACTGAGCGTCAGATCAGTCATCTCTAGATCGCACACTTCGCTCACGCGCAAACCGGTTTGCATCATCAAGATGATCAACGCCTGATCGCGCCATGCTTGGCGTTTCGCCGCTTCGGTCCTGGCGGCATTCACTTCACGCTCGATCTCACGCAACAAAACCAACTGTTCGCGTTTTTCTAACCACTTCGGCGCGCTTGGCTGTTCCTCGACGCCCTTGATACCGCGCACTGGATTGCTATTCAACTGATCGCGGCTGACTGCCCACTCGGCATATATGCGAAGTGAAGCCAGGGTGCGATTGATCGTGGACGGCGCGACTTTGGTGCGAAGCATATAGGTGCGATACTCGCGCACGTCGGTGGTGGTGAGGGCTTTGGGCGTGAGCGCGTCACCGTTACTCTGCATGTACCACGTCACAAACTTTTGTAGATCACTAACGTAAGCCTCGATGGTGCGCTCTGCCTTGCCATCATCTTTGAGATGTTCCGCGAATTCGCCGAGACCATCTCCTTTTATCGTCTTAACCATATTCATCCTCCGTGTCTAAAAGATTATGCGGTGTCATTTGGTGGCGCTAATCGCTTCATTCACACTCCTTAGGCGCAGTGATTTAAACAAAGTCGCCGCCTAAGCGGTGTTAGACGGCGAAAAAAACTCTATTGCTCTATAATATTTTAGTGTGATGTTTTTGTTAAAGTAGGACTACCTCGTTGCAGTAACACAATCATGATCGCTGATTGGAATAGACAAATTTGACTAGGAGACATACAACATGACTCGCTTTGTGTTGCTTTTTGGTGCTGGTGCTAGCTATGGCTCCGATACATCGGGTACCCCTCCGCTAGGGGATGGTTTATTTGAAGCATTACGGCAATTTAATCCCGGTGGATGGGGTGCCTTACCACAAACCCTTGCATCCCAATTTAGATCTGATTTTGAGGCTGGTATGGTTGAACTTTCCCGGCTTAATTCTCATGCGATGCCCCCGCTGCAGCGCGCTATGGCAGCTTATTTCTTCAACTTTGTTCCTCGGACAACGAATTTATATTTCGCACTGGCTAGAAAGATTCGGTCATCCCATTGGGAAGGCGCATTAGCTACTTTAAACTACGAACGGCTGCTTGAAATTTCTTTGACCCATGCAGGAATTCAACCGGTAGTAGGTCAAGCTAACCCATCAGATAATAAAATTGAACTTTGCTTACCACATGGATGCTGCCACATCTTCTGTGAAGGTGTAAGGGCTTCTGGGGTAGGCGTTTCCTTTTCTGGTGTTGGAATTACATCGGATGGTCCAGTCACCGTCATCGCAGATCCCACTGATTATCAGAATCGAATCATCGGTGACGCATTTCCGCCAGTAATGAGCTACTTTGAACCTCAAAAGACTACGACCTCAGGTGTATCCTTTATTCGAGGCCAACGTGATCGATGGCGACAGTTAGTAGAGTCAGCGGAGATAGTAGGACTCGTAGGCGTCAAATTGAGAGTAAGCGATTTGCATATTTGGGAACCGGTTGCTCGAACCTCAGCAAAGGTCATTTACTGTTCTGGTAAATCCGGGGGAGCGGAGTTCGAATCTTGGAGCAGGCAGACTCGTCCGGATGCTAAAGATAAAGTGCTCTACGGATATTTCCAGGAGTCTTTTGATGCGCTTTGCTATGAACTTGCCGTCACTTGATTGCGCTAAGCGATCAAGCGTTTCCGTGACGCTTGCGGGCGGCGTTGACTTTTCATTTTCGCTTTGCGTAGCTGGGGTTCAAGCGGCACGAGGCGAATCTCTACGCGCGCATCGAGCGCATTGGCGATCTGGCGCAGAAATGGGATATCAGGATCTTTCTTGCCACTCTCCAGTCGCGCAATGCTGGGCTGCTGTGTGCCAATCCGCTTCGCGAGTTGCCCCTGCGTTAGACCACGTAAGATGCGTAAACGAGCTACCTGATAAGCAGGTTCTTGTTCACGCGATGCCGCCTGAAATTCGGGATTCTTAAGTTGCTTTGCTTCCCAATCTTCAAATTTTACTGTTGGCATTTGGTCATCCATTCTCTTGTTCGTCATGCAAGAATTCTTTCATGCGTCGCTCGGCAGTTGCGATCTCTGCTGAAGGGGTCTTCTGCGATTTTTTACGAAAACCATGCAGAACGATAAAACGTCGCCCGGTGTGAACGAAGTAAAAGAGCCGGACATCCCCACCGCGGAGTTCTCGCAGTTTGGCATGTCCACTAATGGGGCGAGAATGGGGCAAGCCCAAAAGCACTCCAAATTCTTTCAACAATCGCAAAACATTACGCGCCTTTGCTCGTTCCGGTGCCGGCAGCCCATCAAGAAATTCTGCTACCGGACTCTTGCCCCGTCGTGTGGCATAAAACTCAATCCGCCAATTGTTGGCGGGTTGTGGCTCTTCGCTCATAAATCTATTATAACACATAAGTTATATAGCCTCGAACGTCATTCCCGGTGGTCATGGGGCGTGAACCTCACGCCCCATGACCTCACGCTTTACCTAGATATTTCCTGCAGTCGCGTCCCATGACTTTGAAGCGCAACCGCTTATAGCGCCGTCCTCGTCCTCGCTCATAGATTTCAATCCATGTGCCGGGAGGCAGCGCTACCTGCGCTTTGCTTTTGGGTCCTGCTCTGCCAATGCTCTTGTCACTGCTTCGGCGATCATGGCGTCTACTTGTTCGCGTGTGAACACTTGCAGAACAGAGTTGCCACCGGCATTCGCCGATGCCAAATCAACCGTATCGCGCGCATAAGTTGCCGACGTACTCTGTGGCTTGAGTCGCTTGACCGCCGTTTGCTTGATTGCTTCGCCCATCTCATTCGCCATATCTCCAGCCACATCTTTCGCTTTGGCTTTGGCCTGCATAACGGCGTGAGACGTAAACATGTCCTCGATGTTCGCGCGAGCTTGGGCTTCTTTAGCAAGCCGATTCAATTCGCGATGCTTATCCGCAGTGTCTGGATCGAGTTGTTCGTATGCCAAACCGCCCAACACATTTACGCCCAACGAGATAGCGATGATCATGAGGGTGACGAAATTCAAATCAAATGGCGGTGTCCAGAGTCGCGTTGCCAAAATGATCTCGGCACTGCTCGATACAATGGAGACAATCGCGCAATACCACAGGGCGAAGTAAGCGACATTGCGTTGCCCTTGCTCGGCATGATCAAGAATCTTTGACCATGCAATTGTGCCGCCTTCAAATAGAACGAGCGCGGCAATCGCCAAGACGATGCCGTAGGCTTCTGTGCCGAACAGTCGAAAGAACAGCGAGATGGTGAGTCCAGCCGAGAAAGCCAAACCCCCGTATTTGAGGTAAATATTCATGATGTGTTGTGCTTGCGTGCTATGATTGCGCAAGCAATCCTTTCTTTCCCTAGATGGGGTTGTGATAATAGACCGCCGCAAGTTCAGAGACTCGCGGCGGTCTTGTTTAACGAATTGTCTTTTTCATCTCGGCAACACGCTTGTAATCATTCAACGCATTTTCCACATTGGCGATCTTGCCGCCGTTATTTCCATCGGCGACTTCATACCAAGCGAGCCGAACTGCTTCCCACGCTAGACCCAAAGCCCAGAATTGAACCTGAGTGTCGCGGTAGGCCCGTTGCGCTTTGCCGATGACAGATTGTGCATCTTGAATGCTCTGTGAGAGTCTGGCGTTCATAGAACGTCCTCTCTTTCGTCTTCAAGTTCCCGCGCCGTGTGCTTGCGCTGCAGCAATGGCAGTATAGGCAGGGCGGGTTATTCAGTTGTTGCAACGTCTCTGCCCTCATTGATCCTTGATTCTCATCAGTGACTCTACTCACGCTTTGTATTCAGTCGTGAGTCACCTGACACTGGCACGCCGATTTTCACGGCTTGGGTTTGCACCGCCGGGCGCATTGCAGTTCAGTTGTTAATGTGCTTTTAGTGTATACACTATTACTAGTGTATATACTATTAGTATAGGGTATAAAAAAAGCCTGTCAAGGAGACGGGCTTTTTACTTCGCTTTGATGCTTCGGCGGGGATCGTTCTTGGCTAGGGTCTTTGTCTTTTTGACGTATGTTTCAACATCGTTTTTAAAAACCAACCAATCGCGCCCGATCTTTACGGCTGGCATTTTCTTCTTACGAATCATTTGGCGCAAGTATTCGAGGTTCACGGTCATCTTGGCTGCTGCCTCTTCGGTTGTCATGTAATCTTTCAGATCGGGCATGGGATTTCCGTTTGAGAGGGTAGTGTTACTGGGGGCTGTTGCTAAAAACATCATTGCGGTATCTCCTCATGCGCCCACTGGCGCACTTTGCTAAACAGCGCGTTCACTTGTGCGCCGGTGGGAATGAGTTTGATAACGCAGGCGGACCCGACGGGATTCGAACCCGCGATCTCGGCCTTGACAGGGCCGCATGTTAACCGCTACACCACGGGTCCTTTTTCGTAAGCGGGCGGGATGATACCACACGCACTTAAGCCTGTCAACAAAAAGTGATATACTCTTGCCAACCACATACAAATTTATCAAGGCATCGGCATTCACACTTGAGTGCGCGATGCTTTCTTGTCTCTGCAAACTCTATGAATGCAATCAGCGTGCAACCCGCCACCGAACGCACTACCGTACAGGCGCGATGGAGCGATGGAAAAATTTTCGCCGCGCCCATCGGCACGACGCTCGAGACATTCGCCCGCGCCGCTTATCCCTCAATGAGTATTGACGCCCCCATCGTCGCTGCGCTACTCGATGGCCGCTTGCGCGAATTAACATACTCCCTCAAGCGTGATGCCGATCTCACTCCCATCACCATGAGCGGTGAAGACGGAATGCGAATCTATCGGCGCGGACTCACCTTTCTGCTCGTTGCGGCAGCCGCCGATCTGTTTCCCGATGCCGATGTCTTCATTGACCATTCCACATCATCGGGCGGCTATTTTTGTCAGGTGCGCGGGCGCGAGAACTTCAACGATGCCGAATTAAAACGCGTTGCCGATCACATGAGCGAAATGGTTGAACAGAGTTTGCCGATCACCAAAGAAATCATTCCGCTTAAAGAAGCGGTGAAAGTCTTTCAAGATCGAGGCGAGACCGATAAAGTAAAACTACTCGCCCAACGCAAAAAAGATTATTTAGTTGTCTACCGTTTAGGCTCGATGGTGGATCATTTTCACGGCTACATGGTTCCGTCCACAAGTTACCTCAAGTGGTTCGGCTTGCAGTCCACACCCGAAGGTTTTATTCTACAATTTCCGCAACGCCGACTGCCGACAGTTATTCAACCGCTTGAAGAACACCAACGTTTGCTATTTTCTTTCCGTGAGTATGGCGAATGGCTCGACCTGCTGGGCATCGGCGATGTCGGCTCACTTAACGAAGCGATCAAAGAAGGGCGCATCCGCGAGATCATCTTGGTTGCCGAAGCGTTGCACGAACAACGCATCGCGCATATTGCTTCGCTCGTTGCGCGTAACCGCGATTCGCGCTTAGTCTTAATCGCCGGGCCCTCCTCATCGGGCAAAACCACTTTTTCAAAACGTCTGGCTGTGCAATTGCTCGCCAATGGTCTGCACCCGTTTGCTCTGGCGATGGATGATTACTTTTTGGATCGCGACAAAACACCAAAAGACGAAAGGGGCGAATACGATTTCGAGTCGGTGCGCGCGCTCGATCTGGATCGCTTCAACTCCAACTTGCTCGAGCTGCTGAACGGCAAAGAAGTGACTTTGCCTCATTACGATTTCATCACCGGCACAAGCGGCACTGGCGAGACATTGCGCCTGTCCAAAGACGTCGTGATCATTGGCGAAGGCATCCACGGGCTCAACCCCGAACTTGTGCCGAACATCGAACGCGAGCGCGTGCTTCGCATTTACATCTCTGCCCTCACCCAACTGAATCTAGATCGCCATAATCGAGTCAGCACCACCGACACACGATTGATTCGCCGCATCGTGCGTGACGCGCGGACGCGCGGTTATACCGCCACTGACACCCTGCGCCGATGGGAGAGCGTGCGGCGCGGCGAGACCCTGCACATCTTCCCCTTCCAAGAAAATGCGGATGTGATGTTCAACTCGGCGCTGGTCTACGAACTCTCGGTGCTGCGGACTCTGGTTGAGCCGCTGTTGTTGCAAGTGCAAGCCGACACGCCCGAACACGTCGAAGTGAAACGAATGTTGTCCTTGTTGAACTGGTTTCAACCGTGCGAGCCAAATGCCATCCCCGACAATTCCATCATGCGCGAATTTGTCGGCGGTTCAATTTTGGAGAAATTTAGATTGTGGGGGATGCCGAGGAACGGAAAATAGTTTAACCGAAGAGACGACCCGGCGGGTCGTCTCTTTTTATTTTTTACATTGCGGCAAAACTTCTTCTAACTGCCCACATACATATTCCACTTCGTCCCCGCTTAAGTTGCTGTGGAAAGGCAACGCCATCGTCTCTTCAGCAACTTGCTCGGTGATGGGAAACGCGCCCGGCTTGTAACCGAATCGCTCACGATAAAATTTTTGCAGATGGATCGGCGAAAAATACGGGCGGGTCGGCACGCCACGATCTTTCAACAACGCCATCACTTTGGTACGATCATATTTTGGATCAACGCGCACCACATAAACAAACCAACTCATCCGCGTCGTTTCGGGGCTGATGTATGGAGTCGAGACTCCAGCCACCGACCGCAGCCGCTCGGCGTAACAGGCGGCAACAGATTCGCGCTTCCGCAGGAGTTGATCGATTCGTTCCATCTGCGCCACGCCGAGTGCCGCGCTCATTTCATCTAAACGATAATTGAATCCCAAACGACTATGGTTAAGCCACGAGTCAAAAACATCGCGCCCCTGATTGCGCAAACTGCGGAAGAGGTCGCGCCAATCATCGCGGCTCGTCACGATCATCCCACCCTCACCTGTCGTCATTTGTTTGTTAGGGTAATAGGCAAACACACTGGCGTCGCCAAACGTTCCCGCTTTCTGCCCGCGCCATTCGGCGCCGAGCGCTTCGCACGCATCTTCGATCACAACCAAATTATGTTTCTTGGCGATTGCCATGATCGCCCCCATTGAAGCAGGCTGACCGAAAGCGTGAACAGGCAGAATCGCTTTCGTGCGTTTAGTAATTGCCGCTTCAATTTTCTGCGGATCGATATTTAGTGTGAGCGGATCGATGTCGGCAAATACCGGCGTGGCACGTTCGTACAACATGCAATTCGCGGATGCCACAAAACTAAACGGCGACGTGATCACTTCATCGCCCTCTTTAATTCCAGCCGCCACCACGCAGAGATGCAAACCACATGTGCCATTGCTCACTGCCGCTGCATGTTTCGTTCCGACGAACTCGGTTGTAAGTTGTTCAAAGCGAGTTGTCTGAGGTCCGATCGCCAAAATAGTTGATTGTAAAACTTGATTGACCAGCTCAATTTCTCGCTCATCAATTTCGGGCGCGGACATGGGGATTTGTCGAATGGATTTTGAGGACACTTCATTCATTCTCCGTGCAAAAATTTGATCACTCGCGACGGGTTGCCAACTGCCACGCAATAATCGGGTATATCACGAACTACTACACTCCCCGCTCCAACGATACTGTGCGCCCCAATCTTAATGCCGGGCATTACAGCCGAGCCGATCCCGATCAATGTTCCTGAACCTACGGTCACATTTCCTGCCAAACGCACTCCGGGAGCAATGTGCGCGTGCGCTTCAATTACACAATCATGATCGATACTGCACGAGGTATTTAAAATTACGTCATCCCCAATTTGAGCGTCAGGATTAATCACCACATTGGCAAAGACCACTATTCCTTCACCGAGTCGGCATCCGCGCCCGATCACCGCCGAAGGATGAATCACATTAACGAAACGGAATCCCAATGCTTTCGCGCGACGAAATACTTTTTCGCGCGTGGTGTTATCGCCGATACCCATTGCTAGAACAACATCTTTATTTGCCAATGATTCTAGATTGCCTAGCACCGGTAACCCGCCCCAGTCACGCCCCCACTTTTGAGCATCATCATCTGCAAAACCATTGATGTTCACGTTAGAAGTCTGCAATGCATCGCCGACCACCTTACCATGCCCACTAGCGCCAACAATAACGACCATATCAGTCAAGAGGAAGGATCCATAAGCAGCTTGGCCAACCCGGCGCAGGCGCATTATAGATGCAGGTGTAAAAGGGCAGTTGCACACGCAAGAAAATATGCATATTGATTAGAAAGAGTGCAATGATCAAACTGGATACAGCGAAACGCTGATGGCGCGCCGGTATCCAGCGCAAAATCCCTAAAGACAGTAACGCACATATCGCCAGCCATCCGGCAGAGGCATGGCGCATGGAGGAGAAATCAAAAATAATTTCACGAAATGGAACGATATCGGCACGATAAATGATTAAACCTAATATCGAAAGCGCAGCAACAAGTAACATTGCAAATCCTTGCCGCGAGACATTGGAATGGAATATGTATTGCTGATGCGGAAAATCCAAGATGATCAAGCGGGCGACACCTGCTATAGCAACTAATGTTAATATCGCTAAAGGAATCATTTGTTTGGGTGATAACCCCGGCTGCTCGCCGCCGAAGGCTGACCAAAAGCTAACGAGTGACCAGCGTATCACCGCAAACCATGCCGGTGCAGTTAATTGCCATGACAGAAAAGAATCAATGCGTTGATTGAGAGGGTATGGGTAGCCAACCCCAGGATTCACTTGCAACCACGAATCTTCAGCAGATGGATTCTGGAGTAGATTTATAAACGGTTTGCCACTCCAAACACCGGACGAACCGTTCGCATCTGAATATACGATAGATTGTGTCTCAGGGTATTCCCCTTCCACTAGAATCGCGCCATCATACCAAACAATAGATCGAAAGGGTTGAGGCATTCCTAGAACACAGCGTAGCCACTTCGCCTGCATTGGCACTTGATAAATAAACATGTGAAATTTCCACTCTTTTGAAACATAGACAGAAGGAGCAGAGTTCGCGTCATCCGATTCGCAGCGTGGAGCAGTCACCGTTACTGTGCCTTCTGCCGCACGCACCCAAACGCCAAAGGTGATAGACTTCCCTTGCAAACGAGGCAATATTTCGGTAGGTAGGTATTGGACAATAGTATCGGGGACATCGTACGAATATGAAGATGTGGAAAGCGGAAGCCCCTCTACAGTTGTTTGAAAGCTGTAGCGACCAAGCACACTATCACGATCAGTGCGATGGGGGAGCGACCAACCCGGTGTGGAGCGAGGTAAAGGGAAAAACCATTTAGCCGCCCCGCTCCAAAAAGGTTGGGCGTACAATACTCCACCCACTGCAACGGAGATCACAGCCAAACTCAACGAGAAAACCCGAAGAGGTCGCGAGAGTTTTAACCAAAAAGCGAAGGGAATGATTATAAAAATGGGCCAAATGGTGCCTTTAAGAGTATACCCAATGACAAGTTCTGAACACAGAGCAACTGCTCGGTGCCAACTCAACCCGTATTTCAACACAAGAGCAACTGTATAAAACGTTAGAGCGCCTATGAGAGCGGCAGGTATTTCGAGATTTATTCCCGCGCCAATATCGCTCAAACTGGGAATTAATATAGTAAGAGAAGTGGCGAGCAAAACGGCTAGATAAGACCGAGGGAAAAGTTCGCGCACAGCACGGTACGTTGCCCAAACACTGAGTCCGTGCATCGCTACGGATACTAGACGCGCCACTACCCCTCGTACATCGTTATCCATCCACGATGGCATTCCACGTAGAATTACTCCTTGCAATAAGTAATAAATTCCCCCGCGAGGGGCATCGGTCAATCCATTAGAATAAAAAACATTAAGCAGTGCCGCGCATTGCCCTTGAAAAATACATCGGTCTAGATCCGGGTTTTTCCAGGCGAGCGTATAGTGATACCCCTCATCATAATTATAAAGTGTCGGGATGCTCACCGCTCGTAAAATGCCAATACTGGTAACCACGAGAAACAAAATGGCCAAATAGTGTTGCCGCCTCACCCACCCAAAGTAAACAGATTGAACAAACTTCATAACAAACGATCCGTTGAAGTCCCCTTAAACGCTTCTGTAGTCGCGTGATGCGGTTGATTAATATCTTCACGCTTCAACACTTTCCATAGAGTAAGAAAGAGTATCTTCATGTCAAGCCAAAAAGATTGATGATCAACGTACCAAACATCATATACAAATTTTTCTTCCCAGCTAATCACATTACGCCCGTTCACTTGAGCCCAGCCGGTGATACCCGGTAAAACATCATGGCGGCGGACTTGTTCAGAGGTGTAAAGTGGCAGGTATTCCATCAGCAAAGGGCGAGGTCCTACTAAACTCATTTCGCTACGCAGAACATTAATCAGTTCGGGCAATTCATCCAAGCTGGTTTGTCGCAAGAAACGTCCAAACGGAGTGAGCCGTTGAGCATCTGGCAACAGACGCCCCTGTGGATCATATACGTCTATCATCGTGCGAAATTTGAACATTGTGAACGACTTGCCGTGCAAGCCAGGGCGCATTTGGCAAAAGAGAACAGGAGAACCAAGAAATAGACGAACTAATATTGCGACCAGAAGCATCGGCAACCACAAGATAAGAACGGCAATGAGAGTCAGTGTTAGATCAAAAACACGCTTACTCATTGCTGGGCCAATTTAAAGTATTCGTCTACTACTGCTTGATTTACAATTGCGGCATCAAACTGCGATAGTACCCGTTGCCGGGCTGCGCGCCCTATACGATGTCGCATAGCAGGCGAGTCAATTAATGCCGCTAATGCGACTGCCAACGCTTTAGAATCTTTCGGAGGCACAAGCAACCCGGTTTCATTATCTACAACTGCATCTACTAAACCGGTGACGGTTGTCGCTACTGTTGAAAGATTCATCGCCGCCGCTTCGATCACTACGCTGCCAAATCCTTCACGATAGCTGGGCAAGCAAAAAATATCTGCTGCTGCTAAATACGCTTCCGGCTGTGAAGTGAAGCCAACGAAATGAATACTAGCATTTCCGGACAGGCTGTTTAAAATGTTCGAGGGCAGTGGATCACGCTCCGCATCCAAAGGACCCACGAGAATCAGATGAAGATCTTCGCGCTTTTGACTTAATTGCTCAAATGCATCGATCAGTTCAACAACACCTTTGTCTTGCGTCACTCGCCCGACGAAAATAATAATCAATGCTTTATCGGAGATATTGAGTTGGTGGCGTATGCGCGTGCGATGTGGGGTGAGTTTGATAGGATTGAAGCGAGTGAGATCAACGCCGGAGATTGAGCCGAACCCCAATACGGCGATCTTATGTGAGTCAACGACCCGTTCCCGAATCAGAAATTCGCGTTGTGAAAAGCTATCCGCATAAGTATGGGTATTCAACACGCCTATCAGCCAATCAATGCCGCGCATTAGCTCACGCGCGGGGCTTTTCATTTCTATCCAAACTTGCCCAGTATAAGTATGAATACGTATCGGCACGCCTACTAACCACCCGGCGATTGCAGTGAGCAATCCGGCTTTGGGCGTAGAGGAATGAATAATATCGAATTTCTCTCGCTGTAGAAAGCGGATGAGTCGAAAAAGTGAAGTAAGATCACGCAGATAATCGATCTTGCGCGACATCTGAAGGACATAACAATGAAGCGACGGAACGTCAAGAAATTGAGCAAAGTGCTCTCCCGCACTTGACACCAATGTAAGATCAATGCCTGCTTTAACAATAAGTTGTATCTGTGTAGGCAGTAATGTAGCAAATGTGATCGGCACTGTCGCAAGGCGGCAAACTCGCAATCGCCGAGTCATAACTGTCCTCGCTCTCTATACCACGCTATTGTACGGCGTAGCCCTTTGCGCCAACCATTTATAGGTTGCCATGCAAGATCGCGCTGGATACGCATTGAAGTGTAACGAGTACGATTAGAGAGGGCACGCACCCGGGATAAAGTGAGAGGGCTACCGCGCCAAATAGTTTGCATAACAAAAGCAGCTATAGCGGCAAAGCGAGCCGGGATGAAAAGCCGCGGCGGCGGCACGCCCAGCAAATCGGCAGCAGCATTAACAAAATCCGTAAGCAAACAGGAGTCGGCCACAATAAAAATTCCGCGCGCGTTAGATGTAAGTGCCAAATGGCAAGCGTGTACCACATCATCTACGTAAACATAATTGGCTATCGCGAGGCGATCAAAAAAAACAAAGCGTCCTGCTTGGATCGCGCGCAGCCATGACAGCATACTATTGGATGCGTTACGCGCTCCCTCGCCAAACACAATTGTTGGGCGGATCACGGTAACACGAATACCTGTTTTCGTTGACCACTCCAAAGCAATCGTTTCTGATTCGTATTTGCTTCGTTCGTATTCATTCAATGGATGACAAGGCAAATCCTCATCCACCGCGCCCACCTGCGTTGCGCCCATGACACCCACACTGCTAAGGTGAACAACGTGGCGCACAGAACTTTTTTCGCAAGCGGCGAGTAAGTTACGAGTGCCTTCTACATTTACAGTGTGCATGAGAGATGGCTCACGTAGTTCTCCAGCAAGGTGATAGACGGTGGTAACGTCGGCAACCGCGCGCGCCAATGTTGAAGGATCGGTCAGATCGCCATGCAGCACCTCAACCCGATTCGCCCATGACAACGGCAGGTATCGTTTACCGCGAGTCAAAATCCGTACTGCCTGACTTTGTTCTAATAATTGGTGAACGAGGTGTTGACCCACGAAGCCAGTGGCGCCGGTAATTAGGACCTGCGAATTTATCAATGAACGCAGCGGTTTCATCTGTGGACCCATCGTTGACAATCAGAAATTCAAAATCGCAGTTGTCGTGTAACAAAATGCTGGATAATGCCTACCCAATTATGACTTCATTGTTATGTGTAGGTACAACACTAACTAGAGGGGACACATTCTCTTGGATGAATTGACTTAATTGAGGAAATAAAAACCGTTTATAGGACTTCAAGAAGTGTTTGCATACGGTGTCTATACGTATGCTCAGCAAGTACTCGCTCGTATCCTTGATTTGCAATACGCTGACGCGCTTCGGGATTTGCCAAGAATTCTTTCGCTACACTGGCAGCTTCTTGAGGTGAGTGATATATGACGACCTCGTGACCTGGTCTCAGAAGTGATTCCATTTCAGGTACATAATCCATTAACTGAAATGCGCCGCAAGCAATTGATTCAAATGCGCGTGTATTCAAACCAGCACGTTTTGTTTGCGGATGATGGGAATTCAAAACAATTGCCGCCGACTGATACGCCAAGCTTACTTTTCCCGCCGGTAAACTTTCACCACGAAAAATATTTATACCAGTTTTGTCACGCGTTCTTTCTAAGAAAGAATCCCAGCCCGATCCCCATATACCCACATTGGGAATGCCCGACATAGGTTCAAGCAGCAAACCACGCTTCGGATAAAACGCTCCGATAAAACAAACAGAACTTTGCAAACCACTTTGGCGAATTGTTTCTGCTTGTTCAGGGTGATATAAAGACGGATCACAAGCGCACGGCAAAAACGTAATCTTCTTTGCTCCCTCTTGCTGCAAAGGCGTAAAATATGAATAGTCAAAAATAAAAAGGTGGTCATAGAGCGGAACACACCACGGAAATATCCGCCACCTATCACGTTCATCGTAGAATAATGGGTTGTCTACCCACCACGTTGCCACAGTTGGTGAATTCGGCAATTGTTTTATCTTACGTAGAGTAAAAGGCAAGATTGTTTCCCCTTTCAATACCAGAACAAGATCGGGGGAATAATTGCGAGCCACTTCCTGAAGTAAACGATCGAGCTGCCACCCATTGCTTATCCAAAACAATTGCCGCAATAAATTAGGTGTTGCTGTGCGCGACATTCTGAACGTCCTAGCAAGTCGATCTCTTAAGTGTGACGCCGCTTGACGCCCAGGGGTACGGTTGTAATAAAACACTTGAACATCGCACCCTAATAACTTCAAAGCATCACGAGTCGACTCTGTCCATCCCGCACTCCAATGTGGACCCACGAGCAACGCCCGAATCATTCAGCCTCTTTCATCTGACGTAAACCGTCTTCCAGACCCAAGGGCAAAATGCCTAACTCGCGTTCTACTTTTGTTGTATTAAAAGAAGTATCGCGTGGTCGCGGAGCAAGTTCTGGAAAAAAAGAGTCTGGCACAGGATGAATCAAACTTTGATCGAGAACAAAAATCTTGGCGACAGTAAGTGCGAACTCATAAAGTGAAACATGATCACGCCCGGCAACATGGTAAATGCCCTGGTTGTTTTGATGAATAGCCGCCCAGATTACTTCTGCACACGACTTGGCAAACAAAGGTTTACTGTATACATTGTCAACGGCGTTAATAGGTTTTTGAGCACGCAAAGCCTGCACCCATGTAGTTACTAAGTTACCGCGTTCGTTCGGATAAGGCCAGCCATACATTAGTATTGGACGAATAATCGCGTGAGGCACGCCGCTTGTTTTCACAACATTTTCTGCGTCAACTTTAAGTTGGCCATAATAATTTAGGGGGCTAACGGAATCTGTTTCAGAATAAAGAGGGGTGTTGCCATCAAAAACTGCGTTTGAGGAGATATAAATCAATCGTGCCTTAAAGTACTTACAACAATCTGTCACCACTTCAGTACCACCAACGTTGACAGCCCGCGTTTGTTCACGATGTTTTTCTGCAAAATCTACGCTGCCAATTGCTGCCGCATGAATGACAGTATCAGGTTGCGCCCATTCAAACGCGGCGCGCATTTGCGCCATATCAGTAACGTCAGCAGAGCGAATCTCAGCGCGGAATGGGAGAGACAGTGAACGTAGGGGATGGTAAACGCCAAATAGTTCGGCGTTGTCACGAACGAATTCCTGCAATGCAATCCCCAATAATCCTGTAATCCCAGTGATTAAAATTCGCACGAGGGCTCCGTTAGCTCCGAACTGATACTTCTGCAGAATTCACTGCACACAGAGATTTAAAATCATCTAAACGAGCCTCAAATCGACGTTTCATCTAAATAGCCACCTATCTTATCTATAGACGTGACAAAGTATATTCACTTTCCGACACAACACCTATAAGTGTTTCACCCTTGAGGAAGCGCACCGCGTCCGCTGTCGCCTCAATCTCCATCCGCGCGCGACAATCTTGCGACATTGAACCCATATGACAAGTAAGGATACATCGATCTAGTGTAGCGAGTTCGCCGCTATAAGGTTCACGCTCAAAGACATCAATCGCCGCGCCGGCTATTCGCCCTTCACGCAAAGCAATAGCGAGATCATGTTCAACAATCATATTGCCGCGTGCAGTATTCACCAAAACAGTAGTAGGTTTCATTAAGGCAATTTGCTCAGCCCTAATAAGATGATGCGTGTGGTGAGTAAGAGGCAGGTGTAAGGAGATGATATCAGCCTCACGATAGATAGTTTCTTTATCCACCCACCGCACATCATGTTGATCGCCAAAAGAATTATCGGATGCAATATCGTTAGCCAAGATGTGCGCGGATGGAAAACCACCTCTGATATGTTGTATCACTTTCTTGCCGATTCGCCCGACGCCAATGATCCCTACTGTCATCTCCGAAAGTCGCCGTCCCATGAAGCGATGCCATACCCCGTTACGCATTGTGCGATCTGCACCGGGAATGTCGCGCAGGAGGCTGATCATCAGACCTACGGTTAATTCGGCGACGGCAGGCGAGGGAGCATCAGGAGTATAAGCAACTTGAATCCCTCTCTCCCGTGCAGCGATCAGATCAACACTATCTAGCCCGATGCCAACACGCGCAATTAATCTCAAGTGGGGTGCCGCCTCCATGACCTTTGACGTAATGGGTTCCGTCCCCGCGATAAGGACGCCAAAATCTCGAATCATCTCGGCAAGTTCGTTTTCTTTGAGGCGACGACCAATTGGGTTGATCACATATTCAATGCCATTCCCTTCAAGCAAATCTAGTGGGCGACGATCCGCTTGCCCAAATGGAACGGTGGTGATGAGGATTCGTTTTTCAGGCGAGGCTTTGGGCCCAGGGAGATTAAGAGACGGCATCCCCTTTGATTTAGGTGAAGCAGATTCAGCAGCTTTCGCGGGTGCATAGGGTGTGATGTCTTCAGTAAAGCCGCGCCGCCGCAGCCATTCTTCAATCGCCGGAATTTGCCAATCGTAATCCACATCGCCATAGCCATCATGCACAAGCGGGGCAATACGATGCTGTGCGGCATTGACAATCCAATTTGGATTGACTGTGTCTCTCGATTCGTTGAAGTAACCGCTTGAGCGCAGAACCCACAAGAGCGCATCGGCATAATAGACATCTTCGTCCCGTGTAGAAATCTGTTCGACGTAAGGGAGCAATAATCCCGATGCCGCTAGGCGAAATGCGCTGGCAGGCGCGTAGAGATTTCGTTTGGAAGCAGTCATCACGACATCGAGCGCTATATTTTTTTGCAGAGTTTGTATCCCTTGATCTATTAGGTCACTGGTAATCGTCGGAGCATTGGCGAGGAGGACAACTAAAATTTCCGGCGACTCACCGTGGAGTCGAGTAATAGCATGATAGCCATGCGTGATCACTTCTTCAAGAGTCGTAGTAGCGCGGCGCAGTTCAGGAGGGCGCTCAATGATTCGCGCACCGTGATGATTGCCAACCCGTGCCATACCAGGATCATCGGTGGTGAGGAACACTGTATCTACTTCACTGGCATGAAGTGCAGCAAGGATAGGGTAGACCATCAGAGGCCGCCCTAACAACGGGAAAGTATTTCGTCCCGGGAAAGGTTGATTGTCAGCGCGGCCACAAACAAGGGTAGCGATCATGTAGCAGAGGTTACTCCGTGATCTTTGAGCCAATATTCAACTAGAGGTATTTGCCACTCATAATCTACATCAAGCCCGCCCCATTGCTTAAGCGGATAGATTTTTTGTCCCATCCATTTTTGTGGAAGAAGTCCATCATGCAGATTCTCTAAACAACGAGGGCGAACAATAGAGACACCCATATCTGCAAACCACACATCACCTTGAGAGTCGCGATCGCAGTTGAGCGTTTTAGGATCACCAAATGTTTCAAAGGGAACGAAAGGATGCAATAACCCATCAGCGCCTATCTTCCGTGCACGAAGTGGACTCCACATGTTATAACACGAGACAGTGACAGCTGAATCGCAATCAAGATTATCGCGCAAAACACGAACACCCTCATCTATAGTTTGGTGGGTTACTGTAGCCGCGTTAGCGAATAGCAACACCATCATCTCAATACTTTGGTTTTGTTTAGTAAGTTCATCACGGATTACTTGATAGCCATGCAGATACGCGTCCTCACCAAGTGCTGTTTTAGTAGCAAGATACAGTGGGCGATCAATAACATATGCGCCCTGTTCTTGAGCAATCGCTTTGAGACGCGGCGAGTCAGTGGAGATATAAACGCGATCCACTGTTTGAGCGTTACGTGCCGCTATAAGCGGATACGCGACAAGTGGGCGACCTAATACCGGGTAGATGTTTTTTCCAGGGAAGCCGCTGGAACCTTCGCGACCAAGTAATAAAGCGCAGATCATTGACTGACCTCTATTTCCTTATTAGCTACAGATTAAATGCCTTCACAATATTCTCTTCGGTGGGTTCAACAAAGCAATTAGTCTTGTAAAAATCCGCAAGTTGTTGAATGCGCTCTAGGTGAGCGTGGCGATACTCCTGTAGTTTAGATAATGCCAAATCCAATTCTTGAGAATCAAAAACTAACTCCCAAATTTCACCACGGCCTTCCAACATAGGGTTACAGGTAAAAGTAGATTGGCTAGCCACAATAATCACCGAGGTACCTAATGCTGCCGCTTCAACAGCTGTGCTCGATTCGGATGTAATCAAGATTTTTGCAGTATGAAGTAACTCAAAGCGGTTCTGTTGGGTGTAAGTCCATTGGGATGGCAACTTGGGAAGCGCTAGTTTAGTGTTGACCAAATGCGGATGCAAAGTGATAACAATGGATTGCTCACGCAAAATTATTGATTGAGAAGCAATAGTCACCATTTCTCTATCGAGATAAAGGAAATAAGAGAAGAAAATTACTGTTTGCGTCTTCGTTTCCCAGTCTATTATTTCCACAAACAATTCTTTATTTCTAAATGACACGCCCAATTGCTGAGGCACACTCGATCTAGAATCAAAAAATGCCTTGCCGTTTACCAAAATCACATCCGGCACCATACCAAATATTTTATCCGTCTCGGCAATACGCATACACAAGTAAGGTGGGTAGGCAATCAAACTCTGGCAACCGAAAATGAAGACGCTAGGGGACGTCTCGCGCACACCACGAAACATGCTCTTATCTACAATTTGGTTCTCGCACCAGCTAATCAGATAGAGTCGAGAAGATAGCTCGCCCAATCGTCTACCAACAAAATACCGTATCAGCGAATAACTGGGATTGTAATCCAATGTCCGTATTATTTCGGCAATAAGTTGAGTATCCATTTGATTCTCTCTGGATAAACGCCCCACCCACAACAATACATCAAAGGGATATCGCAGCAAAAACCAAGTAAGCTGTAAGAGATCGGAGATATCAAGAAGATCAAACTCTGTTAGGAAATCATAGAGGGAGTGATCAAGGAGCGTTGTAGCGCTTATTACATTTGCAGGTGTGAGCCGCCCTAAGAATCTTGGGAGCACGACAAATTGCCGATGACGTTTTTCTAGCACATCATAAATGCCGTTAAAAAAACGATCGGTATATTGCTGCTCCTGCTGGAGTAGGTTTAAATAGACAAACGTATCAACAACATATAACGGTTCCTCTAAGACAAAGTTCTTACGCTTCTTACCCACATTCCTAAAATGATAAACGAAATGTGACACGAGGTATGTACCGAGAAACAAGAGTATCTTCACATAATACTTAATAAGGCGAAAAACAGTTTGAGGCAGTGGGGGGATAATTGCAGTTTCTTCAAACAATAGGCTGTGAAAAAAATTTTGTGTGTGCGGGTTGCGACTCAAAACTTCGTTCGCCACCAAGCGCACATTACGGTAAGCTGACGCCGATAATCGCTGAATGTATCCATCTACGGTCTCAATCACCTTTGGCATCTGTTCATATTTGTGTTTGAGAAAAGTCTTAGAGTATGGCATTAACGCACAGGTTCAATTTCGTAATATTGTAATTTAGGGAAGAAAGATGGATATAACCATTGTGTAAACCACCACTGCAATAAGGGATTGCGCGGTTCAGGAAATACCTGCACGCGACTTTGAAATACGATGCGGGAATGCGTATGCGTAACAATCTTAGCAAAATCGGCTTCCGAAAACTCAAAGATGTGGCTCTCTACGTAAGGCCAACCATTAGGGCGAGCAGTGATACGTGTGTGTGGTAACCATGGAATAGTGAGAAAAATTTTTTTGCGGCATACTCGCGCCAATTCATTCAACGTATGGATAGGGTTCGGAACATGTTCAAGTGTTTCACAACAGATCACATAATCAAAGGCGCCATCACTAAATGGCAGTTCCTCAATATCACCCAGACAAGAAGCATAACCATCTAAAGAAATTTTGGCAGCACACTCATACAAAAAATTCACGCCAATCCCGCGCCGGGCTCCAATTCGGTATAAAAAAAAGCCATCTGAGGCACCCGCATCTAACACCGAGGCATCACTTACGTCACCCATGCGAGCTCGTAATATTTCAGTAATTTCATAAATCTGAGAACGCAGGTGGTTAATGACATATGGATCACTAACCGTTTCATGTCCCCAGTGTTGCTCAACCCAACGCTTTGATTCAGAGTCTACCCAACGCCGATACTCTGCATCGCGTTGCATTTTGATGTAGTATTGACGCAAGGCTAATTGCCTCCATAACACTGAAGATGAAGTGATACCCAGCTTATTGGCAAAAGGCTTGACTAATTGCCGAAATGATTTATCTGGCATTAAAATCCAAGTCCATCACCGATGGCCCATGACCTTTTTCTAACAAGAAAAAGGTCATGATCACCGAATCAAACGGAAGATTTGCTGAAGAGGCAATCGAATGCCAATATCCTTTAGCACAAATGCGTGAGGGCGCTGGCGATAAGGCGGCGAGGAAGTTAAGGTGATCACCAATATTCAATACGTAGTAAGGAAGTGTATCAAGAGAAGAATCATCAAAGCCAGTTTGCATGCTGCCGATCACAGTTGCCGAATATATCAGACGAAAATCGCACAACAAATAACGACGTGTCTGCTGCCACATTGCTACGACCATCTCGCCATAACGAGAATTAAGATGCAACACTCCCGATGAATGCACCAAATCAAATGATTGTGGCAGGAAAGGGAAGTGAATACCATCACACACTTTAAACTCGTGCTCAGGATAATTGCGCTGCGCAGCGTCAATCATCACAGGCGAAATATCGACACCCGTATAATGTAAAGATGGATTGAAGGTACGCATAATGCGGCTAAACCCACCCGTTGCACACCCCACATCCAGTACCGACTCGATTTGAGGTAGCATCTCGGGCAGAAAGAAACGTTCAGAATCATAGAGGTCTCGCGGTTCTTGACGGTGAGATTGATAATACTTGAGCACACCCGGTGTAGACCAAGCCCGTTGTTCCTGCCAAATAGGATTTACCATGGCACATTCACCTCAGCTGGTTGACAACATCATATAAAGCGTTTACAAAATTTTCAATGACATAGGGACCTGCCAATGTAACACGAATACAATTACGTACTGCTGGTGAAGAAAAACCGCCTTTCACTAAATATCCTTTTTGTTTAAGCGCAGTAACAATAGACGTAGTATCGACCATATCAGGAAACTGGATCAATTGAAAGTTAGCGGGGCAGTTGGGGAAACCAAGTCCCAATTTGCTTGCTGCCTTTGACAAAACAGATCGCCCTGCCTCAACTTCAGCAAGGTATTTATCACCTACTTCTGGATGGTCCATAATGTAAGTACCAATAGCAGCGGCCACGGCATTTACTTCATGTGCGCCACGAATACGTTGCACATGATCCACAATCATGGGCTGAGCAACCAAGAAACCTAGTCTCAACCCTGCCAATCCACCTACTTTAGAAAATGTACGCGTGACAACAACATTATTGAAGGTGCGCACAAGCGGAACAGCAGAGTGAGGATAAAACGGGTAATAAGCCTCGTCAATAATAAAAAGTGTATCGATTTCATAAGCAGCTGCTGCTAGCTGTCGCAAATTGCCTTCAGAGAGAGTTGCACCTGTTGGTTGATCAGGGTTAGGGATAGCAAGGATACGCGGACGATACTGGTGCAATAGATTTAAAATACTTCTTATATCCAAACTCAGCGAAGAGTCATAATCAACCACATGGGCTTGCGCCTGAAAGATTCGGGTGTAGATCGCATACATCGCGTATGTGGGTTCAGGAAAGAGCACATGATCACCTGGGCGCACATATGTTTGGAAGAGCATACGAATTGCCGCATCCGATCCATTAGTAAGATACAGATGATTTTGAGGCAAATTAAGGGAATGGCTTAGACGCGCCAATAATATCGATGGATCTGGATAAGCACAAAAAGAATCAGGGGTGAGAGTCTGAAGCATCTCTTGAAATATCCCCTCTTCAAGTGGTTCAACGCGTTCATTACGATCCAAACGAACATAATGGCGGCGTTCATCCATATGTTCGGTAACACGTTGAATAGGAAGTAAATGTGGATTGGGTTCGATCATGGTTGTAAAGTCGCCACTGCAAAAATTGTGTCACATAACCATTTGGCTTTCAAGGCTTCGGCATAGGCGATTTCAAGTTCGGGCGTGAAAAATTCTTTATAGCGTCCCATTCCACCAGGCTTGCCCTCCATCATCCATACCATATGGTTAGACAAATCATATCGCTGCACAGAAAAAAGTTCATAGGTATAACCGGCACGCCTTAAAACATCACCTAAGGTGCGGTGTGAAAAATTGTGGTAATGCGCTTTCTGCCAATAAAACGGGGCGAAACCCGGGATATGATAGCGCGATAACAACACATCATCCACATTAGGAACTTCAAGCAAAACCCGTCCCCCGGTTTTCAATCGAGATTGCAATCTAGATAAATATTCAACCGGGTGACGCAAATGTTCTACAACATAATACAGCGCAATAACCTCAAAACGTTGATCACCCAATTCATCTAATGTCGATAACGTCACCAACCCCCGTTCATTGGCAAAAGATCGATAAATATCACTTGGCTCAATTCCTATTACGGATTTTACATATCCACGCAAATAATCAAGGAAATAGCCTGTGGAACTTCCTATCTCTAACACCGAATCTGTTTGATGTAAGTAGGGACGTACAAGGGGAAGCCGTCTTTCCCCTTCGGCTTGATAGCTATAAAAATGCTGGTGTGGACTCTTCCACGATAAACCTGCTCTCCCACCCATATATATTTCAAACTCATTTTGGTAAAATGCGGCTTCTTCCTCTTCAGTCATGATCGGAAAAAGATAAACCAACGTGCAAACCTTACATTGATATACCGCCGCTTCAGGTGCCCCAGCGATTTTTGTATCGATGATATCGTATTCAGTTGAACCGCATAAACGACATTTAATCTCCGCAAATGATCCCATAAACGATTCTATGCAATAAATTCAAAGATTGTCACATTGTTGAACCAGTGAAAATGTCTATCGAATTTAGATAAGATGGTGTATAGCAACTTAAGACGCGTTAGCGTTAACCCAACACGACTTAACTCTACCCCGAATCCGGCATAACAGACGCGTCCCAACTTAAATCCAGCTTGCTCTGCCATTGTGATTATCTCTCGCCGCCGACGGCGATAGCCATGAAATTTTAAGCGGTGGTCAACTTTCTGGCCACGCAAATAGGATCTGATGTGCCATAAAGCACATAGTGCCGGAATCCCTAAATAATCGATAAGCCATGTGGCCCAATTGTCATGATAGCGAAGCGCAAAGACAAGCCGTCCGCCAGATCGAAGTAAAAAACGGCTGCTTAGAAAGATTTGTTGCGCTTTGTCGTTATCATAATACAAATCCAAACCGGTAACCAAAAGATCGTCGAAAACCTCAGAGAACCGAGAAGCAAAAACATCAAACTCAATTGCGCGAAAACCCGGGAACAGTGATACTGTAGGGGTGAAAGAATCAGCCACCACATCCGAGCCAATCACATTATAACCATCTAAAAATAATCTCACTTCATGTTCACATTCCCCAGATCCAATACCTAGTGTTTTGTGATCTTTGACAAGTAGATCTTTGAGAACATTATGTAGTTCCAAAATCCAAGCGTCACTAAAATGCTGAAGAAACGCTTTCGGGTTAGCATAAAGAATTTGCCCATACCCCATGGTTTCGGCAAACTCTTTGGTTGTTTTATCAACCTCAAGTCGTGCCAAACCCTTCTGCGGGACGACAATACATTTGTAACCTTTACGACTCATATGCACTGATTCTCCTGCCGAGCCCAATCGATCATGCGGTGTAAACCACCGGCAAGTGAAATTTTTGGCTGCCATTGCAGATCAGACTGGATACGGGAAATATCAGCATATAAACCAAATTGATCAGAGGGTGAACCAGGCAATTCATGGATAGGGTATTTAGGTGATAATCCCAAAGTAGCAATGAGTTTTGCAAGCAATTCACGTACAGTAGTATGTTTGCCCGAGCCAAGATTGTAAACAGAGTTCGGCATCTCCGCAATAGTCAGTGCTTTGATCCAAGCTTCAATCACATCATCAATATAAATAAAGTCACGAAAACGTTCGAGAGAACCTGTTACAGGCACGGGTTCACCGCGCAAAAGATATGCAAGGTAGATGCTGACCATGCCTTGTTTGAGATTCCCTAAATTCTGTCCAGGTCCATAGATGCTGAACATACGTAAGCTGGTTACGCTCAGCCCTTCTTGTGAAGCCAAGCGAAGAAGATGTTCGGATGTTAATTTTGACGCGCCGTAATACGAGCATGGCAAGCAGGTGGTGCCTTCACGCACAGGCAATGTCTCAACATTGCCATAGATCGCCATCGAACTAGCATAGATGAAACGCGGCACATTATGTTGCAAACACCAACGCGAGAGCAGGAGCGTAGAGGCGGCATTCGCTTGCAAATCATAATAAGGCATTTCGGCTGAGGCAGGACCAGATGATTGAGCAGCAAGATGACAAACAGCATCAAAAGAGGATGTCGGCAAAAATTTTAGACAATCGCCCCGTGCAAGATCAAGTTCAATGAAATCAGCGTCCGCCGGGATGTTGTCACGTTTGCCAGTGGAAAGGTTATCTATAACAGTAACACTATGTTTATCTTGAAGAAGGCGGCGGGTAAGGTGAGAGCCAATGAAGCCCGCACCCCCAGTAAGAAGAATTCGCATCAGGACTCCGGTGAAGTTTCATATAAAGATGAAAGTTTTAGATCGGGCCGCCCCAAATTGTGCGAAGCCAAACCTTCATCTAAATACACTTCACGTTTATCTTCCGCTGAAAGATAGATCGCGTTAAGCAAACGGATAGCACGCGTTCCCTCAACAAAAGAAATGGGGTGCGGTTTGCTTTCTTGTAAATCTGCTAATAAATCACGGAAGAATTGCCAATGGCCAAGCCCATATGCATCCAGAAATTCTTCAGAGCAAGCAGAGGATGCCGTAGGATCGAGGGTATAAGTATTAAGTTGATTACAAGCAATACCGCTGAGGATCGCCGCACCATTCTCAGCCAGTACAGAAATAGAAGCTTCAAAATCGGTAGGGCGCGCAGCGGTCGTCACTTCAATGACACCTAAAGCACCATTTTTAAATTTAAGTGTTGCCACTGCCGTATCTTCTACTTCCACATTTACTAGTTGGGTTGCCGCCCGCGCCGTTACTGCTTCAACATCACCCAGTAAATATTGCAACAGATCAATATAGTGAATGCCTTGATTGGTTAACGCACCACCGTCCATTGCCCAGGTGCCACGCCAAGGATCACGATTGTAATAAGACTGAGGACGACACCAACGCACACGCACCGTGCCAAGAGCAAGTTTCCCTAATTTTCCAGAGATGATATCGCTTCGCACTTTTTGCACTGCTTTGTTATAGCGATTTTGATATACCGGAAAAATTTTGACGCCGCATTCATCCGCAATCGCTTTCATCTTGGCTAAATCGCCCCAAGCCAATGCCATCGGCTTCTCGATAACAAGGTGCTTGCGGTAGCGCGTGATCACGTCAAGTGCATGCATCGGATGCATTCCGCTAGGAGTAAGAATACATACAACATCCACCTCTTCTTTACGAAGCATGGTGTGATAGTTAGTATAGACGGGCAAGCCGTATTTATCTGCATGACTCTGCGCTTTTTCTGGAATGAGATCGCAGAGCGCTACCAGTTTCACTCCAGAGATCTCAGTGAGAGGTCCCACATGATTTTTGGCAATACGCCCGCAACCAATAAGGGCAAATCGCAAAATTTTCGACATTACTTCTAATTCCTAACCCTTCTTCGATAGTTTTTGTACTAAGGAGTGTGCAAGAGAAGAAATTTCTTCTCGGCTTGTGCCAATAGAATTCGGGCGGAGCCAAACGCCTAACCCGATCAAACTAAAATATAAAAGGGAAGCACCCGAAAGAGAAAGAACGGGGGGAAGCGCGGAAAGCATGGAAAGCAAGACACCGAGGATCACGCCGCATACGCCAATCCACATCCCCGTGATCAATTTCTCCAACAGGGCGCGCCTGTAGTTTAAATTAAAAAAACGATAATTCTCCCATTCGAATACTTGTAAACACAAAAAGCCATATATCACCATTTTAAGTGCTACGCCTATAGCGCCCAAATTCCACCCAAAGAACTCGCGAGGCGCCACCACCAAATACGTTAAGGCAATATCTGGAAGCGAGAAAGCAATTGACCAGTTGCGATAAAACGCAGTGCGCTCTGTGGCTTTGATCGCGGCTGAAGTCAGCTGCCCATAAGTTTGCGTCACAGGATAGAAAGCCATCACCATCATAACTGGAACGGCAGCACGATAAGATTCGCCTGCCAGCCAGGGTACTAAAAGTGGACTCACCGCCGCCAGCCATCCAGCTAAAGTGAAAGCCAAGAAAATTAACAAACGATCAAATCGCTGATAGATTTGCGCCGCCATATCACGCCGCTTTTGCGCCGTCCAATATGCTATCTCACGCCAAAAAATCGAGAGGGCGGCACTTGTAAACACAAGTACCAATGCCGACCATCTAAGTGCCAACGCAAAATAGCCCTGTTCCACAGAACCATACCATGCTTGCACCAGATACACTCCCAAGAACGAGATGAGCGGCATATAGTATTCATACACTAACAGAGGAGCGGCATAATGCCACCAACGACGCACATAATTACCTATATGCCACTCACCAGCCCAACATAATTCCCGGTGCGTGCCAAGTAGCCATTGTCCAAGCATCAACGTTATTAAAGTAGCCGCGCCAAGATTTAACCACACATAGGTATAAAAATTCAACCACCCAACTACTGCAAAACCGATCAAAACAATTGCGCTCAGAGCAGATACAACCGCACTGATTACCTGCGGACGCACCGTCAGCCCTTTACTATCACCCAATTGTTGCAATGAGACACCAAAGAATATTGCCCAATCCAATAGCGTAATCCATAACAATTGATCAATCTGTTGACCGGGCCAAAGACGATCTGTCCATTGTAAAAGCACTGCAAGCGCAATCAACGCAAAACTCACAACCACTTGTAAACACAAAAATACTGTATAGATCTTCGTCAACGAGCCGCTAGACCGTTCTTGTGATGAGAATGTGAAAAATGCTTGCTGGGCACTGGGTTCCAAAAAGCCACGCAAGGTCGAAGCGGCATTAAGAAGAAAATTGTAATTGCCGAATACTACGGGACCCAACACGCGCGGTGCCACGCCCACAGTGATAATGGAAAGTGATAATTTCAGAAACTGGGTGAGTAGCGTAACTACATAGCGCTTGCGAATGTTCTCGGGGCGAGTTTCATCCCGCAAGACAAAAACTGGTTCAGTCATGACATGAATCTAGCCATGGAACCATTGTGGAAATACACATATATCATAAACCTTCCCACACATCAACCGACTTTTTATTTCGGCACACTTCATTCAAAAATGATATGACACGCGACACACACTGGCCATCATGCAAAACATAATCTTTAACAAACTGACTAGTGTTGATTTGTTGTAATTCACTTACAAAGTTTTTTCCAGTCATTGCTAATCGCGTCACGGCTTTCTTTAAGTCATCTTCGGTTTTGCACCAATGACAAACTTGCTCAAGATCTGCTGCAAATTCTGGCGTAAGCAATGTTTGCAATGGATCGCAATAGAGAATCATTGGTTTTTGCAACCCCAACACTTCTGCCCAAGCGGTTGGGCTAGATGTTTCCATGATCACGACGTCGCTCTTTCTAATCAAATCTTCTAATGGCTGCGTGATATTTATTGTGATATTAGTCAGCCCTCTTTTTTGAAGCCAACGTGTTGTCCCCTCAAAGTCCATGCAGTGAATATAAGGACGGTAGATGGCTTGTAAATCTTCTATTCCACCCAATATTTCAAGGCATTGTTTTTGAATTTGATATCGTTTCGTATCTTCTGAAAGAGAAGTCGTTAAAGTATTGAGGTTTGAACTTTCAGCTAACCAAAGCGCTGTTAATTTTGAGGTGGTTCTCAACGACCGTATACTGCTATATTTCGCCATCCGTTCGATACGTGCCGAGCCAACAGGGATATATCGCGCTCGCGGTGGAAAAGGCGTATCTGCACGTGGACGGATCGAGGGACCGTAGGTTAAAAAATAATCGACAAACATAGGATCGCATTGCTCATCTTTGGTTTCAATTTGTATTGAATAACCAAAACCATGTTGATAACTCACGGTTGGAATACCCTGTTGTTGAAAATAATATGCTAAGCGTTTGTCTATCAGCAAAGGTAACGAAAAAAAGCAGACAGCATCAATTGTTAATTTATCTATTAAACGTCGTCCCAACAAATCCGTATAACGCACAATAGCAGGGCCGTGAACAACCATATCCTGTATCTGTTTTTCAAGAGGCGGGAAAATATTCATACCTAAGACCTCAATGGAAGGGGATAAAGGACGCTGGTGAATCCATTCGGCAAATGCTACTAGTGTCTTTTGCTGTTCTATCAAATCGATTTTGAAAGTCGCGTCAAGTGTCTGTTTGAAACCCATCTGGAGATCCGAAATAGTTGGAGAGAATATATGCATCCACCAACGGGGATCTGACGACATTTGTTCTAAATAATAGCATTCAGTGAGAGGTCGTTTTAATAGATCACTTACTACAGGTTGCCAATCAAACGCCGACGAGCCAACCAGAAGTAGATGAAGATCATCAATATTAACTGGCGCAAGCGATTCTGTGGTTTTGAACGAACGTGCGATTCGATATAACCGATGTCTAAGAAAGCGTTTTATCCGACGATGTATTTTAAGGGACTGGATTTTTTGGAGTGGATGGTTCGTTGAAGGAATTTGCAGTATTTCGAATCGATACCCCATTTCTTCCGATAACGATTCAATTACATCCACCCAAGGATTACGAGTATAGTTACTGCCTTCAAACCACGAATCAATTGCCTCATGACAAATATTTACGACATTGGGTTTGCACACACGAATCGCTTCGCGCATTAAATATGCGCGCTTCGCAATAGCAGAAATAGAGTATTGAAGCGTATAGGCTTGTCCACTTAAAAAACCAGGGCCCTCAAAACGTGTACTTGGTACTCGTTGACCAATAAATGCTTCTATTTCTTGCGCCAGCAAATAAACATCAATGTTGAATTGCTGATTTACGTCAGCAAGAGGATAAGTAGTGGCATACATTGAAATCGGCGTATATGACAAACCCATTTCTTCAAATGCTTGCATAGCATCAGCGGTCAAAGCAATGAAATGAACATCCGTTGTAGCGCGAAAAGACCGTTGAAGCCAAGAAACTTGATCGCGACTCTCAACAAAAACAATATGTCTCATCCCGTTTAATCTATAACTTCCCGTTTGCGCGCCACAAGCCACATATGGGAAGACATGTTCTGGTCGACAAGAAATTTTTGAAAAGGCCCTCCCAAATCATCCCATCTTTCCACTAACACACGGTGGAGAAAAGGTTGTGACGACACATCAAATTCGCCCGACAGTATCTTTTTTCTAACAAGCTCAGCATCAAGGTTGCCTGGCGTAAGAATCTCTACTACGTCAAATCCATTTGCTAAAACTAAATTTGACAATGAAGTAGGGTGGAAATAATTTAGATGTTCAAAATCAATAGTGTCTGAGAGTTTCATTAAGACGCTAACATCAAAACCTTTAATGTTAGGGCAACTTAAAACTAGCAACCCACCCACATTAAGCACCGCGAAACAACTACGAATATAATCGGCAGGCGAAAACAAGTGCTCAATCACTTCAAACGAGGCAACCACATTCACCGCGCCTTGTTCCCAGTGCACTTGCTCAATTGGCTTATCAATCACCTCCAACCCTTTGCGGCGGCAAGTCTCTGCAAGATCAGGAGTCGGTTCCACAGCAATGACGCGTTTAAATAAACCAATACGTTGAATCTCCTCACAAAAAGTGCCAAAACCAGCACCCACCTCCAATAAGGTGTTTGTTTCAACTTTATATCGTCGGCAGATATCAGCAAGGCGCTCCGCGCGCGGGCGGAAAATCTTTGCGCGACGGGCTTCCTCGGACGCTGGGAAAATGTATTTATTCCAATATTTGTAGTTTTCTGATGTAGCATAAAACTCATCAAGAATTACAGGTGTCGGGCGAGGATTAACGTATAGGGTGTCACACTTCCCACAAACCACGTAAGTCAATCCATATTTTTCGAAGGCAACGTGGGAATTATCTACTCCACAAGCAGGGCAACTAACATTAACAAATTCGTGTTTGTGTTGCAGTAGTCGCCGAATATCCGCCGCAAGGTGTTCGCGCTGATCTATTTTAAGATGCTCAGGGCGAATCTCTTCTTCTCGCATACTTACTTCTTTGATTTCTGGCAAGAGTGTCATCATTTTGTTATTTTGATCAACGCTATTAGAGATGAGCAGCGCCGTAAGAAGATGATCCTCCCCAAATATTATCTTTAACCCACTGACCATTCTCAACCCGCCAAACACGTTTGTCGCGGAAAGTATCACAAATATGATCGAATTCATTTTCCGTCATGCCTACATAATTGAGCCATCGCTCGAGATCACGGCGCGGCTTAACATGATCATACTTACGCACCATCTCAATACCTTCGGCACGCGTCATAATACCGGCCCGAATATCTTTAGAGGCATGATCCGATGCACGCCCGTAACCCAGCTTAATAAATTTTAAATAATCATGGATGCCATTTTCGTGCATATCGTCAAGGTTAGAGAACATTCGGTAGGTCCGTTCGAAAGGCTGTTGTGCTGGGCGCCATCCATATAATTCCATTACAAGTTTAGTGTGCTTATTCGCATCCCAGTCTACAAAATTGCTTAAATAGATTCCGCGCACACCAACTGCATCAATCTCATCATCCGAAGGGTACTGCGCCCACATTAAATCTTTTTCTGTCAACCCTTCCCTTAAATCTAATCGCCCTAGATTCTTTAATCCTTCATCCGTGAAATCGTACCAATCATATCCACGCAAGCCATGTTCTAATCGGAATTTAGCAGTGAACTCAACAAAATCACTATACGAATACATCCCGGAAACATCCATGAAACCGTGCTCACCCCACATCATCAATGGCACCTTATATCGTACTGCCATTTGGATCGGTACAGTGAAAATACCGCAATGCGAATGCCAGTTATTGTCACCTTGCAACTTAAAGCCAATACGATTCATCTCGATAAGTGTGTCTACACTTGGGCGGACAATAATGTGATCGCAATCAAAGACCTCACGCATGCGATATAAGTTGTACTCACCTTCTGGCAAATAGTTATTACCATGATAAGTCACTAGCAAAGGCTTTAGTCCCAATTCTTTCACTGCCATATGAGTCTGGTAATAGCTATCCTTGCCACCACTCACCGGAATAACAATATCGTAATTACTTTGCGAGTGGTATTCCTTAACCAAATCCTTGAGCATCTGAAAGCGCCTGTCCCAATCAATCGCCTTCTTCTGATCTGAAATGCGGCAACCAGAACATACACCTTTCTCATCGAATGTTAGTGGTGTTGCCGCAACGGCGGGATAGACACATCGCGTACAATATGTAACAGCCATCGTTCATTCCTCTTTTGTTTTTACTAAACGTTTTACAAACGAACAGGAACACCTGCTTTTGCCAACGCACGTTTCCCAGCTCGATCTGTCAATTCCTTAAAATGCCAGATATTTGCTGCTGCCACCGCTGAGGCTCCGGCGCGGATGCCATCCGCATAATGTTCAAACAGCCCTACTCCACTACAGGCAATCACTGGTATCTTCACAGAAGAAGTAATATCTCTGATCAATTCCAGATCATAGCCTCGCCCGCTCCCATCACGATCTATGCTTTGTAATAGGATCTCACCTGCGCCATATTCTTCAACTTGATGAGCCCAATCTACTGGGTTCATCCCAGTAGGAATGCGCCCGCCATCAATAAAAACCTCGGTACGGCTATCAGCATGACGGCGTACGTCCATACTTACTACAATTGCTTGACTCCCAAACACCCTTGCGCCGTTCGTAATTAGGCTTGGAGACTGTACTGCCGCCGTGTTGATAGTAATCTTATCCGCGCCTCGGCTAATACGTTCTCGCATATCTTCGACAGTACGAATCCGCCCCCCCCACGTTAAAGGCATAAAACAAGTTTTACTTACCTCATCTAAAATACCAAGAAGATCATCTAATCCTTTGACCTTATGATCATCACGGCGTAGATCATAATGTTCCTCACGGCTAATATCCAAATAAATCAGTTCGTCCACATTCCATTCGTTAAAACGTCTCACTTCATAAATGGGATTGCCAATCACTTGGTGAATCTTGAACGTCTCACTCCGGACCAACAATCCGTTCTGCAAAAGTAAAACAGGGATTAACCTATTCTTCAACATTTTCTGCCTACCCTCACAACCTCAAAAAGTTCCGCAAAACTTGTAAGCCGGATTTTTGGCTTTTTTCGGGATGGTATTGCGTCGCCCATATATTGTCTTTCTCAATACTTGCCACAAATTCGGCGCCGTGTTCACAGAAGCCATTCACAACCGACATATCGTCTGGTTTCAGCACATAACTGTGGACAAAATAAAAAGATGGCGATTCCCCAATACCTGCATACATACCATCTTTCTTAGTAACTCTGACATCATTCCACCCAATGTGCGGCACACGAACAGTAGGTTCATCAGACTCAAGTTTTTCTACAGTACCCGGGATCCATTTCAACCCCCGAGTAAGGCCATGCTCAGTTCCAGTAGAGGCTAAAACTTGCATTCCCACACACAAGCCTAAAAACGGCTTGCCCTTTTGTTTAACCTCAGACTCCAATGCTTCTAACCAACCATACATTTGAAGATTTGCCATCCCATCCCCGAAAGCGCCCACCCCTGGTAGGACAATTTTATCCGCTTTGTTTAAGAGTTCGGGCGTCTTAGCAATCTGTGCCTCACAATCCAAAACGCTAAAAGCATTTTGCACCGACCGCAAATTCCCCATTTTGTAATCAATAATCACAACTTTCATAGAGCCCATATCATTATGAATTGTTCTACTCTCGATACTTAATCACGCGCGCTGGAATGCCTACCGCTACCGCGTATGCTGGGATAGATTTTGTTACGACAGCTCCTGCACCTACTACAGCACCATCTCCGATCGTCACGCCTTTTCCAATAGTCACATTACCACCTAACCAAACATCTGCGCCAATTGTGATCGGTGCACCAGTAAAACCTTGTTTTTGGATCAATTCTCCTCGACGGTACAAATGTTCAGAAGAATTAATATATATAAACGCTGCAAAAATGCAGTGTGGACCAATTGCAATGCCATGTCCGCCATTGAAAATACTGTAGCTGCCTAAAGCAACCCCCTCCCCCACTTTGATCTCTGCATCATTCGCCGCTGCCAACCAAACTTCAGTACCAATTCGCACATTATCACCAAGCGTCAAACGTCCATTTTTACGCATTCGAATATAAACTTTGCCGCCAAGAGACACGTTGTCACCAATGACAATATTTGATAACAATGCATCATCTCGCAATAGCAGATCAAGCGCACTATGCATTTGAAAATTTTTTCCAACTTTTGCGCCGCGCGCTGTTAAGTAGACTCGCCACCACATTCCCCGCAAAATATCTCCTAACATATTAAAGTAATTAATCCTTTTCAAGGATATAACGATGTTCACCATCTCCCCACATCAAGCGTGCATCGGTTACACTTCGCTCAATTGCACCATCTAAATCAAAAGGATTTTTACCAATCACTTTGGAAAAGCGGAAACCCACCTTCTCGAGCATCGCTTCCAATTCGGCTTGTGTAGTGTGTGTTTCCACGGGTACATACCACGTATCGCAAAAAATAAATCGGTTTGAAGGCAGACCTATAATAGTAAGCACTGCTTGTGTATATTCTAGAGGTATGCGCTTAAAAATTTGTCGCAGTGCATTGCGCGTTGTCCAAAAAATGCCGCCTGCTGCATATAAATATAAAAATGCTCTACCAGGCGATTTCAACACTCGCCGCAATTCCATAAGTCCTTTTTCAATGGAATCTGTATGATGAATCACGCCATTACAAAACACAAAATCAAATTCCGCCTCATCGAAAGGCAGATGTTGCACATTACCTTCACGAAATTCAGCTGCTAATTGATGTTGTTGACAATATTCTTGAGCTGCCTCAAAAGACCTGCTTTGTACATCAACGCCCACAGTTCGCTTTGCCCCCACACGGGCTAAAGCAATTGAATAGCGTCCTGAACCACACCCCATATCTAATACATCCTTGCCAACAATGTAGTTGTCAATCGCATTTTGTGGAAGCCGATTTCGAAACAAACGAAGACTCTCTTCGACTAAAGATTTGTTATCAAAGCCTTTCCACAATTCGGAATATAGGTTGGATGTGGTCTTCTCTAATGCTGTGGATTGCCATCGGTCGTAATCAGTTTTAATAAAATTTATGGGGTAAGTGACAATCACAGTAGAAAAATTCCGGGATAATTCCAACAGTCTTTTGATTTGTGCTATTGAAAATCCAACCGGATCGACATTATTAAAATCTGCATAGGGTTCAACAGGATACAGAAAACGATAAAGTTCATGACATAGGATCACGACTAAATACGGGTATCCCTTGTCAATGAGATTTTTACAAGATACAACGAATTCACTCAAAAGTGCGTAATATTCCTGATCGCGCTCCATATAGCAGTCCCTTCTCTCAATTAGAAAATTCTTCCAAGAAAATCTTGCTGTTCAAAAAATAAAACAGGAACTTACTTTCACTATTTGGCAGATCGGGTTTCGTAAATAATGCTTCGATCTTGTCGCGCCGCACATAATCGAAAATCGGGCTGTCGGCAAGCAATTCGGATCGCACCAACGGATCTCGCACATCAAGGAAAGAAAAGATCGGCGCGTTAAAGCCGACTTTGCGGCGATTATCTACTATAACGTCCGGCGCAATTCCCCGTACCGCATCACGCAGCACTGCCTTCGCCGCTCCATCTCGAATCAAATGGCGCGACGGAATCGAACAGCAGAATTCAAACAAATCGCGATCCAAAAACGGCGAGCGATTCTCAATCGAGTAATACATAGCATTGAGATCATCCTCGTGTAAAATCACCGGCACTGCTTCATAAAACATTTCATTCATCATGCGGTTACGCAACAAACTATTAGTGAAATCATGCTCGACAAATGGTTCGTGCCAATCATTCAACAAATATTGACTGAAGATATTTGCATCTAAATAAATGTGATCACGAAAGTTCTGGTCTTGAATAAACAGATCGGGATTTCCAAGAAACGGGTTGCGCACAATAGGATGAATATGTTGTTGCCATGCGGCTAACGCCTTCGCATGTGAGGCGGCATCACCGTGAACCTCGGCAAGATAAGCAAGATGATGATCATAGTAGCCCGTGAACAATTCATCCGCCGCTGTGCCGCTTACTGAAATCCGGTATCCGTGAGTGGCGATACTCTCCATCAACATCCAGTGTGCATAATACGAAATCGTATAAACAGGCGCATCGTGATAACGCACAAGCTCGCGCAATTTTGGCAAAAATGATTCGGTGTTCACTTGGATTGACGTGTGACGAATGTTCAACTCGCGCACCGCGTGCTCCACCATCTCTTGCTCTTCGTAACGCGCATCCGAGTTGACGATGGTAAAACCATGCACGTCATAATTAAAGACACGTTTGGCAATGCTGATCAATGCATTCGAGTCTACGCCGCCGCTCATACAAAATGCGAGCGGGACATCAGCGCGTAGACGCAATTCAACCGAGCGGATCAATTTCTCGCGTGCGCCCTTCACTGCTTCTTCATAAGTCATGCCGTCAACGGGTGCGAAGCGTGGTTGCCAATACAAGCGTTGATCTTCTTTACCATCGGCGGCGATTTGCAAAAATGATGCGGGTGGCAATTCGGTGATGCCCTTGAAGAAAGAATGTCCCTCTTTATATAAGGACTTGTAACCGTTGACCATGTAACGATAAAGATGATCGTGATTGACTTCTAAGGCTTTGTCTCGTAAGGCAACGATGAATTTCACCTCGGAGCCAAAGTAAATACCAGTCGTATCGCGATAGAGATACAGTGGCTTCTCACCAAAACGATCACGGCATAAGGCGAGCGAACTATCGGCTTCGTTGTAAGCTACAAATGCCCACATCCCTTCACAACGATCTAATACATCCCACCCGTAATTCTCAATCGCACGTAGCAACACTTCAGTATCTGATTGCGTTTTGAACACGAACCCTTGATCACTTAATTCTTTGCGACGTTCAAGGTAGTTGTAAAGTTCACCATTGAAAACGATCCATCGCGAGTCCACATTCAACGGCTGATTGGCTCGCGGGTCGAGATCGATGATACTCAGTCGCGCAAAGAGTAAATACGTATTACGCCCTGTTTGATTCGTCCAATGCCTATAGGCTGCTTGATCGGGCCCACGACGATGCATCAATTTGAGGCACGTTTCAACGCGCTCAACTGGAATCGTACTTGTGCCAAAGTAACCAGCGATACCACACACAGTAAATTTATTCCAAATGATCTTCCGTTATCACTTCATGTAATGGTGATAACTTGCGTGTAACACGTCCTACTAATTGCTTCGCCATCAGGGGTGGAAAACCATTGCGAGGGCGCACGTAATCAAAATCATTTAATGTGAGGCGCGTACTCTGCGGCAAATCTCGGCTCGCCACAATACTGCGTCGAGCCGCTTTTGCCATTTCAACTTCTGCCGCGCATAAAATTTTCTCGCCACTTCCCAACATCGAATCTGCCGCATGAACAATCTCGGCAAGGCGTTTGATATCTGTTGGGTCAGCCGAGAGGGCATGATCACGGAATATGGAGCGAGTCTTGTCAAGAGTAAAGTGTTTTTCGATAATCCGCGCGCCCAACGCTAATGAGACCATCGCCGCTTCAACGCCCAAGGTGTGATCAGAATAGCCGACAGTGAGATTGAATGTCTCCTGCAAAGTTTGAATGACTCGCAGGTTGGCATCGGCAAATGAAACGGGGTATAGACTTACACAGTGCAATAATGCTAATCGTTCAGACAACAACCCACTCGAAAGGTTGTCGCCAATCGTTTTGACCGCGACCTTCACTTCATCGAGCGTATTCATTCCCGTTGAAAGAATAATTGGCTTATCAAGCGAAGCGATTTTGATCAACGAGAGTGCAAAGTCAAGATCGCCCGACGCGATTTTGATAGCGTCAAGCAACGGCGCAAACTGCTCTAACACATTGATATCAAACACAGAAGCGATAAACAGCATCCCCTTAGATCGCGCGAGAGAAGCCATCTCGGCAAAAGTTTCAAACGAGAGTTTGAAGCGCGTGAGTTGAGCAATACGTTCGGTTTGCGAGCGATTCACCAGCCGAGTCGGTTCGATCACTTGCACCTTCACTGCGTCTGCACCCGCTTCGGCGGCAGCAACGACCATTTCTAATGCTTTTGCCGCATCACCCTCATGGTTATTACCAATCTCAGCGATCAATAAACGCTGTTGGGTTAAATCTCGTCCGCCAATAATCATTGAATTACCTTGCCGTCTTTAATATGCGCGTGCAACACGTAAGACGCGCCTACCACTTTAAAACCGCATCGTTCATAAAGGTTTATTGAAGGGGTGTTAGCGATCTGCGTACCAACGCGCAAATAGGCATACTCATCATACGAATCAGTGACAAATGACTCAACCAGCGCTCTCCCCACGCCGCGTCCTTGATAATTTTTATCGACACCAATCAGATCGATCATCCGCGCGCTATCATTTATCTTCAAGACAGCGTTGAAGCCAACCACTTTACTATCCAATTTCGCCACAAAAATTTTTTCGCCACGCTCGCCACACAAATAATTGGCAACCCACTCACGTTTAATTTTGTTAGCAACATCATTCGAAATCAACGGATCAAGGTGGAAACGTGAATAGACAAAACATGTTTCGGCAATTGCCAATACTTCAGCTCCATCTTGAGGCAATGCTTGGCGTACGATAATGTAGGGTGATTCAACCTTCGTTGGTTCACGCTCAAAAGTGATGTTGACATCCACTACGCGAAAACCTATCGACACAAATTGATTCAGAACAGTGATGCGATCAACCACCAGTTTGACGTAATAAAACGCCCGATCATATTCGCGTACGTGAGTAGTGATCGCCGAGAGATCAGCAACCGCTATTGTCGGAGGCGTCACTTTGAACACATTGTAGCCAAAGATTGAGGAGAGCCATAAATCCAAATAAATCTTCACCCAGACACCTTGATATCCATCATAAACTGCCCGCTTGGATCGAGTTTCTTGTACCACTCAATATATTTAGGGAATCCGACTTCAATAGGGTTTTGCGGATTGTAATTAATAAGTTCATGCGCCTTCTTAACACTCAATGTACCCCGGAAAGGCATGAGGTTGTCGCGCTCGACATATTGAATAGGTGAGTCAGGAAAATGTTGTTTGATGATGCTAACCAGATCGTTGATGGAACGCGATGAACCGTAAGTAAGATTAAAAATTTGGTTACGCGCATTAGGATGTTGGATCGACAGTTCAATACCCTTCACTAGATCATCAATATAGGTAAAATCTAATCTCTCTTTACCGTCACCATCCACCCGAAGTGACCCACCCTTGATGGCGCTCTCAATAAAAATTTGGCCAACACGCCGACTAACACATCGCTGACCATAAAGTGCAGAGGGACGAATAATAGTGTATGGCAAGTTGAATACTTGTTGATAAGCAATCACCATTTTTTCGCCGCCCACTTTCAACGCGCCATAAATGCCGATAGGATTAAGCGGATGATCTTCACTTACTTCTTCGGTGAGGAAGTTGCCATAAACCATACTCGAGGAGAGAAAAATAAAATGCTCTACTTTATAACCACGCGCCACATCAAGCGCGTTCTCTAATGTACGTAAGCTGTGATCAAACGTGCTATAGGGGTCTTTGTTAGATTTGCCTGCGTGCGAAATGGCGGCGAGGTGTACTATCACTTGCGGCTTAATCTCTCCCAGAATCTGGTTGAGTGCTTGATAATCACGGGCATCTTGAATGTGGAGTGGAATATTAGATTGGCGTAGAAGATCGAGCCGCTCGTTGATAATCTTAAGATAAAGTTCGCGATTTTGCAGTTCAGGGCTTGCCGAAGCAAACGTCAGAAGATTGTTTACTTGCAGACCATCCAGAACAGATACTTCAGCGCCTTTTTTCTTAAGTGATAGAGCGAGGTTGTGACCAATGAAGCCTGCACCGCCAATGATGAGAATACGGCGATCTTTAAGATCAATCATAGATTTATCTCCTGAATGGTTTGTGCGAAAGTTTCAGCGATGTAGTTCGTGTCGTCAGCATTAACATGAGGACCGACTGGCAACGCAATTGAATCATCGCTAATACGTGTTGCTTGTGGGAAATCTTCAGCACGATAGCCATACTTGTTTCGATAATATGTCATGCGCGGAACTGGTTGTGGATACATGACACTTGTACCAATACCCGCTTGATTCAATTTACTAACCACTTCGTTACGATATGCGGCAAGTTCGCCATTCAATATCACGCTCAAGCAATAATGTGTACTCACAGCATTGGCACTATTTGAATCAATGATCGACACATCGGGCAGTTTTTGCAACGCCGATTTGAGCTGGGCGAAATTATTGTGACGGCGCTTAAGGATCTCATCAATACGCTTAAGTTGTTTTCGTCCCAACGCAGCGTTAATATCGCTCATCCGATAGTTGAGACCCCATGTGGGTACATCGTACATTCCGGGAATTGCCCGTTCAGTGAAAGAACGATCTACACCAAAAGCACGTAATTTGAAAGCTTTTTCAGCAAGCGCTTTATGTTTAGTAATCAACATTCCCCCATCACCCGTGGTGATATGTTTGACGGGATAGAAAGAGAAACATCCTGCGTCGCCGAAGAGCCCAACATGCTTCCCTTTATATCGCGCACCAACCGCCAATGCGCAATCTTCGATCACTTTCAAGCCATGCTTGTCGGCAATAGACATGATCGCATCCATATCACACGGAATAGCCAAGAAGTGAACGAGGGCAATTGCTTTAGTGCGCGGCGTAAACTTCCCCTCAATCTGCGAAATATCAATATTGCCCGTAGTGCCTTCGCAATCCACAAAGACGCATGTTGCGCCAACTGCTTCAACGGCGTGCGCTGTTGCCGTGTGCGTTTGCGCGGTGACAATCACTTCATCTCCAGCGCTAATCCCCAACTGTAAATATGTGAGATGCAAAGCTGCCATGCCTGAACTTGTAGAGACGCAATAAGCATCACCTCCAACAAACTTGCCAAACTCTTCTTCAAATGCTTTGCCTTGTGGCCCATGAGTCAATATATCACCATGCAACACATCCATAACTGCATCGCGTTCCGAATCGGTAATCCATGGCTTGCCAAAGGGAATAGAACGGGAAGGAATCATACGTATTCAATCGTCTCCGTCATGCCCGAGATCAATGCTCTATCGCAGGCAATGCTAACACTCAAACCATCAAAGATCGTTTGTGTATCCTCACTCAAATCTGCGTCGGTGAGAATCGCTTGAATAAAATTCGGGATCAGCTCACCTTTGGTCAAAGGCAAAGCCGGCAACTGCACCGGGCTGGGAACGACTTCAGGATCACGGCTAGTGTGTAAACGCGCCCCAGCATCATCATAAATGAAAGTGGCGCGAGTGCCAAAAACCCGTAGTACATGATGATGCCGATGCACACAACCAAAGTTTGCTGTAACACGCGCGACCATCGTTGAAGAAAATCGCATCGTGGTCGTCACAAAATCATTATAACGAAACTGCGTTGCTCGTGACACAATTCGGTTCCCCATAGCCGATATAGTCTGAGGACGTTGTTGGGTAATCCACAACATCAGATCAATTAGATGGATGCCGCCACCCTCCATCACCGAGTAATTCTCCACTTGCCCACGCCAACCTTCAGTAATTTTATGCAAACGCCCATACAAATAATCACCATCAAAGGCATAGATGTCACCCAGTTCACCCGAGTTTATCCTTTCTTTAAGCCAAAGATAAAGTGGGGTCGTGCGCAAAACCAGGTTAGATACAAGCCTTAATTTACCACCGTGTTGCGCCCATTCATTTTTAAGCGTACGCAACTGAGCGAAGGTCTGGCACAACGGCTTTTCTACAAAAACATGCTTACCATGTTGCAAAGCCGTCATTGCTTGGATGAAATGAGCATCATCATAAGAAGCAATAGAAACAACATCTATTCTCGAATCAGTCAAAACTGATTCGGCTTCATGCACAAATGGGATATCAGGATATTTCTCTCGCGCCAATAAAAATTTCTCCTCGGAGAAATCACATAACATCACCACTTCACATTGGGGGTGACGTCGATACGCAAGTAGGTGTTGTTCACCTACGCCCAACCCTATAACGCCTACACGCAAACTCATTTAACGCTTCCCTTAGCATGAGCAACTAAAGCCAGTATATCTTCTACCCCATATTGCCAATGTGGTTTATCCATTAAAGACACTAGTGTTTCAAATAACTTGAAGTCAGCCGTGGTATCTACTGAAAGTTGTTGATCACTACAGTCTCTAGCAAATGAGAAATTCTGAATGCGGAAAAATTGGGCGTGTTGATAAAAATAACGTGTCACGTGTTCACGGTCATCGTCATCCATCATCAAAGAATAAGCGTGATGTAAAGCCAGAACACGCATCACTTCTACCGAGAGGCCTTTAGGATAAGAACGCGGGAAAACATTAGTAACCAGATCAAAATTGCCGCTACGAAAGACTGTCACACCGTAATCAATTAAGTGCTGATCAATTAATGGACTGTCCCCATTTACTCGCACACATACATCCAAAGCATATTGGTCCGCCGCCGCTACAAAACGCCCGGCGACATCATTCAATGAACCGCGAAAACAATTGACCCCGTGTGCTCTACAAAACTGTTCAATAGGATCATCACTTGAGTCATCTGAGGTAGCCACAATAACAGTTTTAAGACTTTGGCAATGGGCTAAACGCTCCAAGGTGTATGCCAGCAGGGGTTGGCCATTAGCAATCACGCGCAAAACTTTGCCTGGTAAACGTTGTGAGCTCAGCCGTGCCTGCAAAATCACTCCGATGTTCATTTGCGCTGTTGTTGCTCTTCAAGGAACAGTTGTGTACCTTCCACTCTGATCACCGGCACTGCACCACGTTGCACTAAATTAATGCCGTTTTCTAGACACGTTAGCGACACAACATCTACCAAGTCTCCTTTACCTACAAGACGGACAGAATCATAACCATCTTTACGAAGTCGTTCTAAAAGTTTGCGAGCTTCCAGGCGAGTCTCACGATATAGCTTCATTGAGTATTGAATCGAAACCATCGCCAGCTTGGTCCGCAGAGCAATCCCGTCTGGCGTAACAATATATTTCAAGCGCCGGCGCTCCAATTGTTTGACACGGATGTAGCCTTTTTTAATCATACGTTGAACGACAAAATTAACAGTACCTACTGCTACACCCAAGTGATCCGCCAACGTAGACTGAGTAACATCGAGATTGTTCTCAATATGCTCTAAAACTTGCAACTCGCGTTGGGAAAAGCTCTCAGTAGGCATCACCACTCCAAAATTCAATTATTGAATTATAACACGCCTTGTCAAGCAGGTAAAAACGCATCGCTCCAACCTGTATAATACGCCGCATGATGTCACGACTTAAGCAAACACTCACCCAAACGGACTTGCTCTATCTGCGCGGACGGCATTTCATTCTCATTGACATGGCATTGATCGCCTTGTCATATTTCTTCGCCTACGTTTTTCGATTCGATCTGGGGAAGTACCAAGATTATTATGAGCGCTATAGCTTATTCACAGTGATCCTAATCGCCATCCGCCTGCCGCTGTTTTACTACTTCGGGTTGTATCGCCGCTTGTGGCAGTACGCTAGTGTAAAAGAGCTGGTGGAGATCGTTTTTGCAGTTTCTCTCGGTAGCGGGCTGATCCTGACACTGTTTATAGCGGTGATCTCTTTCAATTTATATCCACCCTACATTAGCTTTCCTCGTTCTATCTTGGCTTTAGAATGGATGCTTACTTTAGTAATTGTCGGAGGCAGTCGCTTTGCAATTCGCATGTTAAGCGAAAGTTGGCAAACAAAAATAGGAGTCGCCTCTGAATTAAAGACGGCGCTTATTATTGGCGCAGGTGATGCCGGTGTGGCACTGGCGCGCGAAATGCAGACAAACCCTCATGTTCAATTAACTCCGGTAGCATTTGTAGATGATGATCCATTCAAAATAGGTCGGCAGATTCGTGGCTTGCCCATCGTCGGTTCACGCCAACAGATTCAGGCAATTGCCTTTCAAACCCAAGCCAAAGTTGCCATTATCGCAATGCCGACGGCTTCAGGGAAAGTGGTGCGTGAGACAGTCGAGCAATGTCACGGCGCAGGACTTGAAACGCGAATCATCCCTGGTATTTATGAACTGCTGGATGAGCGGGTTACAGTGAAACGGCTCCGCAATGTTCAGCTCGACGATCTACTTCGACGCGAAACAAGGGCAGGTGACACAACGTTTACCCCCAATTATTTAACCGGGCAACGGGTGTTGATCACTGGCGCAGGAGGTTCTATCGGTTCGGAATTATGCCGACAGATCGCGCGGTACCGACCTTCCCTGATGATTCTTTTGGGCCATGGCGAGAATAGTATTTTTCAGATATATAACGAGATGCTGTTACGATTCTCATCTATTAAATATGATCCTATTATCGCCGATGTGCGTAACCTAAAACGACTCGCAGATATTTTTCAGCAATTCCACCCCGACATCGTTTTCCATGCCGCTGCGCACAAGCATGTCCCACTTATGGAAATGAATCCGTCCGAGTCAATCACGAACAATGTCTTCGGCACGCGCAATGTTTTGGCGACGTGCGAGGAGACGAATGTCAAACAATTCGTACTGGTCTCCACTGACAAAGCAGTACGCCCCGCTAGCATCATGGGAGCGACCAAACGATTGGCAGAGATTTTGGTTTTAGAGGCGGCTCAACGCACCGGCAAAGCGTATGTGGCAGTGCGCTTTGGCAACGTGCTCGGCAGCCGCGGCAGTATCGTGCCGATTTTCCAGAATCAAATTGCCGCAGGCGGTCCCGTGACGGTGACACATCAGGATGTAAAGCGATTCTTCATGACGATCCCCGAAGCGACTCAATTAATCATTCGCGCGGGCGCATTGGGACAAGGCGGGGAGATTTTCGTGCTTGACATGGGTGAACAGATTAAGATTGTAGATTTGGCAAAGGATTTGATTCGACTCTCAGGTCTAGAAGTAAATCGAGACATAGACATTGTGTTTACTGGCTTGCGCCCCGGCGAAAAATTGGAAGAGGAACTTTTCGCCCCTGACGAAACATATAAAACGACTCCCGATGAACGCATCTTTGTAATTCATAGCCATGCGACGGCACTCACCCGCCCTCTCCTCGATGGACTCGCGGAACTGGAAACTGCCCTTCATCAAAACAAGCGCGAGCCGCTACTTGATCATACGTTGCGCGTGATTAAGAACCTGTCGAGTAATTAATACCCACGTCCAGCGTTTACACTATGTATAGGCGGATGTTCATCCATCCTCTCAGTGGGTTGCTCCTTGCCGCCTTAGCCATCGGCGTTCTGCGGGCATCACTGGTGCCGCGTGGAAATTACAACATTGATGAGGCGGTGCATTTTTCCTTAATCGCCGGATTTAAAAATGAAATTCGGGTTTGCCAAAACGCGCCGACTTGCATTTTTAACTTACTCTTCCCGTCACAGCAAACTAACGACTTGCCAGATCCGTATCGAGGGCTTTTATATTATTTGCCACAGGCTCTTGTTCAACTGCTTCTACCACAGGACGTTTCAGAGGAGGTACGACTCTTCCTCGCACGGTTTTTAACCTTGCTACTCAACCTTCCTGCAATTGTCATCTCTTACTTCACTATCCGTCTTTCCTTTCCATCTTCACGCTCGGTTGCTCTTTTCATTGCCAGCTTCACCGCTCTCTTACCCAGCTACAGCGACATGATGAGCGGTGTGAATCTTGAAGCCCCATCGGCTTTAATCGGATCACTGATCCTCTACGCCGCGTCTCGCCTCATCGTTTTTGGATTCACCCCTTTGAACATTTCTTTGGCTTTGCTCTCGGCTCTTTTGGGCTATTCTCTTAAAGGTACGGTTTGGATCACTTATATCGCTCTTGCCTTAGCGATATGGTTTCGGCTTCCCTCTATCCGTTGGCGTT
>Ga0082335_1001507_pt1 | contig 48781 bp, 41 predicted proteins | sample Subgrocontami58m_FD_72375 | JGI IMG/M metagenome (GOLD analysis project Ga0082335, IMG submission 72375) | Subsurface groundwater microbial communities from S. Glens Falls, New York, USA - GMW37 contaminated, 5.8 m (SPADES assembly) (version 2) ... | reverse complement strand
TCCCCCAGTGCGTCGGTGACGCCGGCCGCGACCAACACGCCGACGCTTGTTCCTACGTCGTCGCTGTCGCCAAGCCCATCTCCCACGCTGGGGCCGCCCGTCCCCGGGGCATCCCCCAGTGCGTCGGTGACGCCGGCCGCGACCAACACGCCGACGCTTGTTCCTACGTCGTCGCTGTCGCCAAGCCCATCTCCCACGCTGGGGCCGCCCGTCCCCGGGGCATCCCCCAGTGTGTCGGTCACGCCGCCCGCGACCAATACGCCCACGCAGACACTCACGCCTACCGTGACCCCGACTGCTGGCGGCCGACCAATGGCCACGCCCAGCGGCACGCCGGCCACGGTCTTGCCGACGCCCGCGCCATCGACGAGCCCGACATCCGCGGCCAAGATCACCACGGCGGGGGTAGCCGTGGCTGAGTCATCCGAGCGCGCCGTCCTCGCATTTCGGCTGGATGCTGTCAACGTCAAGACCAAGGCGAAGCAGCGGCAGTTTAAGAAAGACCTGCGGGTGGCCGTGGACGTGAGCGATTTGCTGCCCTCCTTCTCCCGCTTCTCCGTGGCCGTGTGGGATGAAGACCTCCTGGTCTGGGAGCGGATTCCGACGACTTTTGACGAGAAGACGAAGAAAATATCTGCGCCCATCCCCCACTTCTCGCTCTTTGCCGTGTTCCTTGACCCGCCCCTCCACGCGGCCGACGTGGATGTCAACGGAAACATCTTCAACACCGCCAACACCAACCCCCAGGCGGGCGTGCTGGACACCGTCACCACCCTTATCACGACGCGAAGAGTCAATCTGCTGCTCAGCGACGCGGCCGGCATCTCAAAGTTCGCCTCTGACCCTGTTCCTGCAGGCAAGATTTGGTCCCTTGGTGGCACCTGGACCTTCGACACCTACGTGCGGGTAACCGGGACCGCCAGCGGCAGCAGGTTTTATGTGAGGGCCATGGCCTACAGGATATCCACGGCCGGAGTGGTCACGGCCCTCACTGGCCTCCTCTCATCCCCACTGGCGGTCCGCAACACCACCTACCAGTTGGTGAGCTGGACGGGGACAGTGCCTGCCACGACCCTCAATCAAGGCGAGCGTTGGGCCGCGGAGTTCTACGCCTGGTCTGACGACAACCCGTTTCCCGCAGAATCCTTTCTCTTGGGCTACGACACCACGGCACAGCCCACGGGCGTCACCCCTTCCCTGGTGGAGTCCAACGCGCCAGGAGTGGTGCGAGAGAACCACTACCGGATCGGACAGGACACGGCCCTGGGCAGCATGCAGTGGTACGCGCCGGCGGACACTGCGGCCATTGATATGTATCGGAGCGACAACTTCAGAGTACGGTTCCAGGTCTACAACGATGGCGCCTCGGCCAAGACCTGGCGGCCGCGGCTGGAGTGGAGCACTGCCCAGACCACCGGCTACGCGGCCGTGCCCCTTACCTCAGGCGCCACTCCCTTCTTCGTCACCAACACGGCCCAGTTCACCAACGGCGACGCGATTGCCACCGGCGTCTTTGGCCTGGGGACCAGCCCCGGCGCGCCCGAAGCCGGTGTCGCCTACGATACGGTGAACCCACCGGCCACCGGCATTTCACTGACCAACGGCGCATACACCGAGATCGAGTTCAACGTTCAGGCCAACACCAACGCCGCATGGAATGGCACCTACTACTTCCGGCTCACGGATAATGCCACCGTCCTTTCCAGCTATTTCAGCTACGCCACTATCACTATGAAGGCGACGGCAGGCGTGTATCAGGACCACACCCGCATCGGTTACGACCGCGCCCTCAACAATATGGCCTGGTACGCCGGCGCAGACTCGCCCGGCCTGGTGCAGCGCAGCGTCAACTTTCGGGTGCGGTTCCAGATTTACAACGACAGCGGCGCAACGTACACCTGGCAGCCCCGCCTGGAGTCGAGCCTGAACGCGCCCCTGAGCTGGAGCGCCGTCCCCCTCACCTCCGGCGCGCTGCCCTTCTTCGTCACCGATACTTCCCAGTTCGCCAACGGGGCCGCCATTTCCACGGCCTACTTTGCCCTGGGGACGGGCCTCGGCACCGCTGTGGACGGCGTCGCCTTTGACACCCAGAACCCCGGAGCAAGCTTCGGTATCCTGAACGGCAACTACACTGAGATCGAGTTCAATATCCAGGCCAACGCCAACGCGGTGATCTCCGGAGACTACGTCTTTCGGCTGACAAACAACGGCACGGCGCTCACCGCGTACCAACAACTGGGTGAGGTGATCATGCAGTCGCCCCCGGGGCCCACGCCCACGCCGGGTCCGCCCGCGCACAACGGCCACCTTGCCTACAGCAACGACACCGCGGCCTGCGCGGCGTGCCACCGCGTCCACACCGCCAAGGCGCCCTACGCCGTGGAAAAGCGCTGGCCCGAGGAGGAGGTGTGCTTCACCTGCCACGACGGCACCGGCGCGCCCAACATCAAGACCCAGTTCCTGAAGACCTACAAGATGCCCGTGACCGATCCCGCCAAGACCGGCATCCACTCTCTGACGGAGGCGCACACCAAGGACCCTTCCCGCTTCAGTGGGGCCAACCGCCATGTGGAGTGCACCGACTGCCATAACCCGCACTATGCCGCGCAGGGGAACCACCCCAGGGGCAGCGCCTACTCCTACGGACCGCTCCAGGGCATGTGGGGCGTCTCAGCAACCTACAATGATGCTTGGACGCCGCCCACCTTTGCCACGGTGAACACCGTCACCTATGAATATGAGGTCTGCTTCAAGTGCCACTCCTCCTGGGCCTATGGGGCCAGCCCGCCCATGAGCCCCAGCGGCGGCTTTACTCAGACGGACCAGTCCAAGGAGTTCAACCCGCTGAACGCCTCCTATATGCCCGTGGTTGCCCAGGGCAAGAACCCCTTTATCTATCAGGCGGGGTTACGGGTGGGGCAGTCCTACGCCGGCTCCCTGCTCAACGGCGACGGCGGCGCCACCAACCGCCTGCTGCCCACCAGCCGCGTCACCTGCACCGACTGCCACGGCAGCGACACGCAAGCGGACCCCGCGGGGCCTCACGGCTCCACCAATCCCTTCATCCTGCGGCGGCCCTGGAGCCGCACCACCGGGCAGAACACGGGCAACGGCGGCGTCAACACCTCCAACAATCTGTGCTTCCTGTGCCATGACTACGCCATGTACACCAACGGCAGCAACCAAGGAAACTGGAACCAAACGGGCTTCGCCGGTGAGCAGCCCAACCTGCACGCCTTCCACGTGGGCACCAAGCAAAACCGGGTTACCGGCAACCCCGTCGTGTGCATGGACTGCCACATTGCGATACCTCATGGCTACTTTCGGGATCATCTGTTGGGCTTCAACAGCGACGGCGCGCCGTACATCGACCGGCCCGGCGGCGGTGGGCTTACCACCATTAACACCTGGGCGCCCAGCGGCAACTGGCAGAAGACCAACTGCCAAACGGCCATGAACACGTGTGGTAATTAGGTGAGGAGAGCAGCTTTGACCACGGTGATGACCACTGTCAGGGAGAGCCGTAGGCTTGCCTGTCCGGTAGGCAGGGCCGGGCTACATTTCCGCGCGCCGCGGCTGCGGTCCCTATGGGCGCGCCTCCGCTCTCGTGAGATGGCTCTCGCGCTCCTGGCCGTAGTTTTGCTGGCCACTGCTGCCGGCACGCTGGTCCCTCAGAGCGCCCTGATGGCTTCCATCGAGTACGACGCCTGGAAGGTGGCCAACCCTCAGGGATCCGCCTTGGCGGAGGCCATCGGCCTCACACATGTCTACCAGTCCTGGTGGTTCCTCTCTCTCCTGGGGCTTCTGTTCTTGAGTTTGCTGGCCTGCACACTCTCTCGCATCCGCCAGGTCTGGAAGCTGGACCGCATTCGCCATCAGCAGGGGCGGGAGATACCGTACTGGGTGCGCATGCCGCAGAACCATACGGCGGTCCCAGCCCTGAACACGGAGGCCGCTTTCGCCGCCGCCGCCGCCGCGCTGGCAGACGCGGGGTATCACGTGCGGCAGGACGCCACGAGTGGACATCTGGTCGCGGAAAAGGGGCGGTTTGGTGTCTGGGGTTCCACCGTTCTTCACGTGGGCATCATGATTATCTTGTTGGGCGGCGTGTACAGCGGGGCAGGCAAGATGGCAGGTTACTTTGAGCTTGCCGAGGGCCAGGCCTTCACCGACCGCCATGACGCTTACCTGCAGATTGATGAGGGGCCCCTCTTCGGTGAGCGGCACCCGGAGTTTCAAGTGCGCCTGGAACGTCTTGAGGCCGAGCACTGGGAGAACGGCCAGCTCAGGGGTATCACCAGCTACGTAACGCTTCGCAGCCCGCAGGGTGATGTGCATCCTGCCACTTTGGGCATAGACCGCCCGCTGAGCTATCAGGGCGTCACCATCTATCAGGCGAACCGCTACGGATTCGCGGCCTTGCTGACCTTGAAGGACGCTCAGGGCAAAATAGTTACCTCCGGCTATGTGAACTTTCCGACGCCGAAGGAGCCTGCGGGACCGGCCTTCAACAGCTTTGCCGTGCCGATGACCTCTCTGCGGGCCGAGGCTGACCTGCACCTGGCATCCGCAGGTACCCTGGTGTCGGCTGAGGTCTGGCGCCAGGAGCAGCCGGAGCAACCCTGGTTATATCTCTTTCTGCGTGACGCTGACGGTGGCATTGTGTTTCAGGGAACACTGGGTCAGGGTGAGACCGTTCCTGCGGGAGCGTACTCCCTCAGTTTCTCCAGCCTTGCCCACTGGGCCGGTTTTCCGCTGGTGCGGGACCCGGGCATTCCCATTATTTACGCGGGCTTTGCCCTCTGCGCCCTGGGGGCGGCTCTCATTTACCTATTGGTGCCCAAGCGAGCCTGGGTATGGCTGGTGACCGGCGGCGCAGGGCAAAGCCTGTTGTGTATCGGCGGACGGGCGGATCGGTTCCAACCGGCCTTCACAGAGGAGATCCAGGAGCTGGCCGCGCAGATAGGAGAAGTTTATGGACGGCCTTAACCTCTCCGGCCAACTCTACTGGGTTGCGGTCACCCTGTACGCCCTGGCTGCTGTGGTGTTCCTGGTCGCCCTATTCTGGCGTCGAGAGGACTGGCTGAGGAGCGCCACCCGGCTGGTCGGGATCACCCTTCTTCCCCATGGTGCTGCCATCCTGTTGCGCTGGGCGGCGGTGGGCCACGGCCCCTATATCAACCGCTATGAGGTGTTCTCCTCAGACGTCTGGGTGGGCATGGCCATGTTCCTCGCCTTCCAGCTCCGCTTCCCCAGGCTGCGGGCCATTGGAGCGGCCATCCTTCCGCTGTCCTTCTTGCTTATGGGCCTTGGCGCTCTCTCTACCGCGGAGCCGGAGCCTCTGGCCCCCTCCCTTCACAGCTATTGGCTCGTGATCCACGTGAGCTTTGCCAAGCTGGCCTTCGGCAGCATATTGGTTGCCTTCGGCGTTGGGGTAGCATATCTCCTCAAAGAGCGGGCTCAGCGCAGCGGGACTGAAAACCACTTCTATGGGCGCTTGCCGGGCCTGGCCCGAATGGACGAACTGGGATACCGCTTTACGGGAATTGGGTTCGCCTTTTTGGCCATAATGATCATATCCGGGTCCATTTGGGCCAATGACGCGTGGGGCAACTACTGGAGTTGGGATGCCATTGAGACCTGGTCATTGGTGACGTGGCTCTTCTACGGGATAAACCTGCATCTGCGGACCACCTATCGCTGGAACGGCACAAGGGGATCCTGGCTCTCGGTGGCCACTCTGGCCGTCACCGTCATTGCCTTCTTTGGCGTAGCTTATGTGGCTCGTGGAGCGCACGTGGAGTATTTGGTGAAATGAAAACGTGGCGGGTGCTTTTGATCACCGCTCCCTACCATGCCGGCGTGGTGGAGTCTGCAGGGCGCTGGCCCAACCTGGCCTTCACCTATATGGCGGGAGAGCTGAGGGCTGCCGGCTTTGAGGTGGAGATATATGACGCCATGACCAAGGGTCACACCCTGGAACAGGTGCGCCTCAAAGTGGAGGAAACGCGTCCGGACATCGTGGCCACCAGCGCCTATACGCCTGCCATCTACGCAGCGATTGGGGTGATGCGGGTAGCCAAGGAGGCCAGGCCTCAGTGCATCACCGTGGTGGGCGGGGTTCACGCCACCTTCTGCTACCGGGAGATCCTGGAGACCAGCGGTGATGTGGTGGATTATGTGGTGAGAGGTGAAGGAGAGGTTACCCTGGTGGAGCTTGCCCAGGCGTTACGAGACGGAGGTGGTCTCTCCAGCGTGAAGGGGATAGCCTATCGCCGGGACGCGCGCGTGATCACGAACGCTGCGCGGCCGTTCATGCCCTGTGTGGACAAGCTGCGGCCCGCCTGGGACCTGGTGGAATGGGAAGACTACACCCTTTTCCCCCTGGAAGGCTCTCGCTTGGCCATCGTGGAGACTTCTCGTGGCTGTCCATTCGACTGTTCGTTCTGCTCTCAGCAGAAGTTCTGGAACCGGCGCTGGCGCGCGCGGTCGCCTGAGGCTGTGGTCGCCGACATGGAGCACCTCGCCAAGCGCTATGGCGTTGACGTGGTGATGTTTTCGGACGAGTATCCCACGGCGGACAGGGGCCGCTGGGAGACGCTCCTGAACCTCCTGATCGAGCGAGACCTGGGGATCAGCATTCTTATGGAGACCCGTGTTCGGGACATCGTGCGAGACGCCGCGATCATGGAGAAATACCGGCGGGCAGGGGTCATCCATCTCTACGTGGGCGTGGAGTCAACCAACCAAAGCACCCTGGACCTGTTTAAGAAGAACCTGGAGTGCGAGGAATCGATGCAAGCCCTCAGGCTCATCAACGATGCAGGCATCATATCCGAATGCTCGTTCGTCTTCGGCCTGCCTGAGGACAGCCCGCAGACCGTGGAGACTACCCTTGCCCTGGCCCGTTACTACAGTCCTGACATGCCCCACTTCCTCCTCATTGCGCCGTGGCCATACAGCGACATCTACCCCCAGCTCAAGGACTATATTGTGACCAGCGACTACTCCAAGTACAACTTTGTGGAGCCGGTGACGCGCTCCAAGTACATGAGCGCTGAGGAGTTGCAGTCTGCCGTTATTGATTGTTACCGCCGGTACTATCGAGACAAGATGCTGGATTTTCTGAACGGTCCCGGCGGCTTCAAGCGAGATTATATGTTCAACTCCATGCGCGCCATGATGAAGAACTCGTTCCTGGCAAAGCACCTTGGCTCAATGAAAGATATCCCGGGTGTCATTGACACGTCGGCGCCAAGCGTAGAGAGCAACAGTAATGCCACCATCAATGCTACGGTTGCAGCAACGCCGGAGCAGGTCTCTGGCGAGAAATTGCGCCCGGGTGGGAGGACTCAATGGTAAACACCACGTTGTCCCGGGTCTGGACGGACACGAAGACAGCCTCAGCCTGGCGCCGCATCTTCCGGCGTTTCCGTGTGCGCCGATTGGGCCTCCGCGGCGAGATAATGGCCCTCTTTGTTATCTCAGGGTTGGTGATCCTTTCTATCACTGCCCTCATCACTGCCCAGTCCTTGGCCGAGGACATGCGCCGCCAGTACACTAACGCAGCGCGCGCCATCTGGCAGGTCTTTGACGCCACCTACCTTACCGAAGCAGACCTGCGCGGCCCTCTTGTCCAGGAGCAGTTGCTCCGGTTCCAGAGTGGGAACCCGGATATTCACGAGATCCGCATCTATGCCCCGGTGGACCAGCGGTTCCAGGTGGTGGCCTCCACCAACAACCGGTCCATGGGAATGCTGGCCGAGGTCGATGATCTGCAACCCATCCTTCGTGATCTTCCTACCTGGCACGAGGCCAGCATCATGGGCGAGGCCATCGCCGAGCTGGGTGCGCCGCTCCACGAAGGGAGCCGCCCCAGTGGCGTGTTGGAAGTTCATTTCCGCCTGGCCGCCAGGGACGCCCTCATACGGCAGCAGTTGTTCACGCTGCTCATCATGGCCGTAGCGGGTGGCAGCCTGCTCCTGGCGGCCATGTATTGGGAGTTGGACCGGCTGGTGTTGAAGCCCCTTTCCTATTTGCAGCATCACACTGCGGCCATTGCCAGCGGTAACCTTATCTCGCGCACGAACATCCGTCGAAAAGATGAGGTGGGCCAATTGGCTCTGAGCTTTGATCGCATGGCAACCGCACTGGAGGAACGACAGCGGGAGAACACCCTCCTGCAGGGAGAGCTGCGAAGCCGCTACGAAGAGGCGGAGCAGCGGGCCGTGCTGGATCCCTTGACTAACCTCTACAACCACCGCCACTTCTACGAACGCCTTTCGCAAGAGATCGCCCGCTCACAGCGCTTCAATCAACCCCTGGCCCTCTTGTTCTGCGACATTGACCATTTCAAAGCGGTCAATGACGACTATGGGCATCAGGCGGGCGATCAGGTGCTCAGGACCGTGGCCGGTGTTCTGACGGACAGTATCCGGAATATCGATATTGCGGCCCGCTACGGTGGTGAGGAGTTCACCGTTATTCTAGTCAACACCACAGAGCAGGACGCTTTCCGTGTGGCGGAGCGGATCCGTTCCCGAGTGGCCGTCCTGGGAGTCCGACTGCCTGCAGAGCTTGCCGCCGAGACGCGTTACGGTAGGACTGCCCGCTCCGATGATGGTTGTTCCTGCAAGTCGACGGCCGATTGTTGCCATCACCCGACGGAGGCCGCAATGACGGCCACGCTGAGCATTGGGGTCGCCTGTTACCCGGGAGATGCGGCGTCCAGCACTGAATTGGTGCACAGCGCCGACTCAGCCATGTACCACGCCAAGCGTCTGGGCCGCAACCAGGTGCATACCTACCAGGAGGTGAAAGATCTCCTGGCGGAGGAGAACTCGATGCTCTGGAATCGGGATGCAAATTACTTTGATGCGGTGCAGTCTCTGGCTGCCGCGGTGGATGCCCGGGACAGCTACACTCACCGCCACTCGTCTACGGTGTCCCACTACGCGGTGACGTTGGCCCGAGCCGTGGGGGCGTCAGGCGCCTCGCTCACGCATATCCAAATTGCCGGACTGCTCCATGACGTGGGGAAAATAGGCGTTCCTGATCAGATTCTGGGCAAGTCAGGTGACCTCACCGAGATAGAATGGCAGAAGATGCGTGAGCATCCCATGTTGGGTAAGGGCATCGTAGAGCACCTCTCCGCCCACGAGCAGATTGTCCCTCTCATTGTCCACCACCATGAGCGGTGGGACGGCGCCGGCTACCCCGGCGGTCTCCGTGGCGAAGACATCCCATGGGGCGCTCGCATAATCTCCGTCGTCGATGCATACCATGCTATGACGTCGGACCGGCCATACCGCAAAGCCCTGTCTCGTGCGGAAGCGCTCATTGTCATCGAGCAGGAGGCGGGCAAGCAATTTGACCCGCAAATCGTGGACGCTTTCCTTCGGGTTCCCGAAGAAGCGCTGTTGGTGTTAACAGATTTGGAAGACAGAAAGGAGGACCATCATGGAAGCGCAACAGCAAACCGGTAGGGGTGGAGCCGCAAAGAGGTTCGTGGCCCGTGCCCAAAGTCGTATAGAAAGCATGACAGCAAGTCAAGTAAGAATCCAGGGAGCTATCGTTGTCGTGGCTTTCATCGCTACCATTAGCTGGTTTCAAATCCCCCAGGTGAACATCTACGTCCGCGCAGCCGTCGCGTGGGGTTTGTTGGCCGCAATGTTGGGGCTACTGTTCGTCATCACGCGGAGCTCTGCAAACTCTGTGGCTAACCTGTACAAGAATGCTCTGGTGGAGATGGAACGAGAGCTTGAAGAGCTTAGCTCGGCCGTCAGCTCCTCCAGCTTTTTGGACAGGACCACAGGAGTCTACTCCTCTGAGTACCTGAATGACCGCTTGCAGGAGGAGATCACCCGTGCTGAGCGGTACAAGCGCCCGCTGAGCCTCCTGATGGTGGATATTTTGCAGTTTCATGCGATAAATGAACGTTATGGCCGCGTGCTGGGCAACCAGATATTGCGGCGCTTTGCGTTGAACATCCTGCGCACCGCGGTCCGCAATAGCGACGTGGTGGTGCGCTACGGCGGTGATGAGTTTGCCGTACTCTTGCCCGAGACCAGTATCGAAGAAGCAGTGGTTGTAATCAGGCGCATCTCTGCGGCGGCACGCCGGGGCACCCTGCTCCCCAATGGTCAGCGGCTTCCGTTGCCGGTGGCCATTGGTATTGGGACATTCCCTCAAAACAGCGGAGATGCCGCAACCCTCATGCAGGCAGCGGAGCGTTCATTGGCGCAGTCAAAGGCCGTTGGGGTGCGGCAGCAGCCGGAGGACGTTCCTGCCACGTCTCCTGCGTAACGAGCGTTGCGGCATGGGTCCAGTAACCAGTAGTTCGCGGACTTGCGCTGCCCATGACGCCATGCCTTTTCGTGCGTGACTACCCATTCAGGTAGGTGAATACTCCCAAGACTTAGGGTGTCAAGGCATACGGGACTTGGTATGATCAGCGTGAAGAATAGTTATATTTCGCACCCCCGGGTGCAGGCGATAGTGTGGAGGAAAGCATGTTAGGTGTATCTCGGCTTCTGTGCGGTGTGACAACGGAAACAGATCATCTGCGTTATGGCGAAGGCTTGAGAGCCCCCGGGTCCCGCCGTCCGCCTGTGGTAGTCTGGACCACCACCCGGCGCTGCAACCTCCACTGCATGCACTGCTACTCGGACTCTTTTGACAAGCTCTATCCGGGAGAGCTCACCACCGAAGAGGCCACAGTCATGCTCAAGGACATGGCGGACTTTGGGGTGCCCGTGCTCCTCCTCTCCGGCGGTGAGCCCCTGAACCGCGAGGATCTCTTTGACCTGGCGGATCAGGCCCATAATCTGAACATTCGCACCACGCTGTCCACCAATGGAACTCTCCTCACCCGGGAGATGGCGCAACGCATCAAGGATTCGGACTTCGGGTACGTGGGCATCAGCCTGGATGGCATCGGCGCTCAGCATGATAAGTTCCGGGGCAAGCGCGGCGCCTTCGACGCTGCGCTGGAGGGCATCCGCAACTGCAAGGCTGTGGGCCAGCGAGTCGGCCTGCGACTCACGTTGACCCGACGCACGGTGGCCTCGCTCCCGGAGATATTCAAGCTGGTGGAGCGAGAGGAGATCGATAGGGTCTGCTTCTATCACCTGGTTTACGCCGGCCGTGGCCGTCGCATCAGCGGCGACGCGTTGAACGCTCAGGAAATAAGGGCGGCTCTGGACGCCATCTTTGGGCAGGCCATGGATTTTCACCACCGCGGGCTGGAGAAGGAGATCCTCACCGTAGACAACCACGCGGACGGCGCTTACCTCTATCAGACGGTGGAGCGAGAGCAGGGCCCGGAGCGAGCCGCAGAAGTGTGGACACTGCTCAAGCGCAACGGAGGGAACAATTCCGGCGTCGCCATTGGCCATGTGGACAACACGGGCAACGTCCACCCAGACCAGTTCACCTGGTCTGTGGACCTGGGCAACATCAGGGAACGCTCCTTCAGTCAGATTTGGCAGGATACCGACCATCCTGTCATGGCGGGACTGAAGGACCGGGTCAGCCTGCTCCCCGCCCGCTGTCAGCAGTGCCGGTTCCTGGATATCTGTAACGGCAACTTCCGCTCCCGTGCCCAGTTCACTACGGGCGACATCTGGGGCATGGACCCGGCCTGCTTTTTGACGGACGAAGAGATAAGCGCGGCCTAGGAGTGCGGCTAGACGACGATTAGTGCGAGGCATTCTATGACAACTAGCAGATATTCTCCCGGAGCCAGCCCCAGCTACTTTCAGGTGGACTTTAACCAGACGCCCTTCACTCTGGCCTGGGAAATCACCAAGGCCTGCGCTTTGAACTGCATCCATTGCCGGGCTGTGGCACAAAAGAAGCGCAATCCCCTGGAATTGACTACGGCGGAGGGATTCCGGCTTATTGACCAGATTGTGGAGATGGGAAAGCCAATCCTCATCGTCACCGGGGGCGACCCGTTGATGCGGCGGGACGTCTACGATCTCCTGGGTTATGCAGTGGGCAAGGGCCTGCGGGTGGCGCTCTCTCCAAGCGCGACCAAGCTGGTGAAACGAGAGGCCCTCCAGCGGGTGAAGGATGCCGGCGTCCACATGGTGCATCTGAGCGTGGATGGGTCACGACCTGAGATTCACGATACCTTCAGAGGGTTCAAGGGCTCTTTTCAGCGCAGTATCGAGATTTTGCATGACCTGAAGGACCTGGACATCCCCTTCCAGATCGGCACCACCGTCAACCGCCACAATCTGCTGGATTTGCCGGACATTGCCCGGGTAGTGGAAGAAGTGGGAGCGACGGTCTGGAGCGTCTTCTTCCTGGTGCCCACCGGACGCGGGCAGGTGAGCGACATGATCACCCCTGCCGAACACGAGGCCACGTACAACTGGCTGTACGAGTTCTCCCAGCGCGTCCCCTTCCACATCCGCACCACCGCAGCGCAGGCTTACCGTCGCGTCGTGATCCAGCGGACCCGTGCAGCCCAGGATGCTCCCGACAAGGAAGAGGGCGCTCCGGTGCAATGGGAGCTCACCGGCGCCGGATACGCCTTTAAGGAAGGCCGGGCGCCTGTGGAGAAGGGTGTCAACGATGGTAACGGCTTCTGCTTTGTCGATCACCTGGGCAATGTGTGTCCCAGCGGTTTCCTCCAGATCCCCGCGGGCAACGTGCGGCAGCAGCACGTTGCGGAGATCTACCGAAATGCCCCGCTTTTTCTTGACCTGCGGGACCCAGACAAGCTGACCGGAAAGTGCGGGGCCTGCGAGTTTAAGCAGGTCTGCGGCGGCTCTCGGGGCAGGGCCTACGGCCTTACGGGCGACTACCTGGCATCCGATCCCACGTGCGCGTACGTTCCGCAAAGCCTGCGGACGCCTGTGCCCACCTCGGCGCCCTAACGCAAGCACCCAGACGGAGCTGCCAAAACCCTCCGCCGGCTCAGGGGAGTCGTCTCAGCATGGGCAAGTTATTGCTGTGCCGCACCCTCTACGTGTCCTTTGACTTAGATAGCGCTGCACAAGCTATTCCCTCCCTGTTGACGGAGTTAGTTTACAGCCCCGCAAACCCCGCTTAGAATGAAGCATGAGTCTTTCCACTACAGGAGGTGAACAATGGGACTCCTCTCACGCATGGGAACCGTGTTCAAATCAAAGATGAATGCCATTCTTGAAGGGACAGAGAATCCCGCAGAGACCCTTGACTACTCTTACGAGAAACAACTGGAACTGCTGCGAAATGTGAAGCGCGGTCTGGTGGAAGTGGTGGCCTCGAAGCGGCGTATCGAGTTGCAATCGGTAAAAGTCAGGGATCAGGTTGCCACGCTGGAGCAGCAGGCGGCTCAGGCGCTTTCGCAGAACCGGGAAGACCTCGCGCGCCTCGCCTTGCAGCGCAAGCAGCTCGCGACGCAGCAGTTGGATGGCCTCACGAGTCAAGTCTCCGACCTGGAACAGGAGCAGCAGCGCTTGACCGCCGCCGAGCTTCGATTGAGCACCAAGGTGGAGGCATTTCGTACCCGCAAGGAAACCATCAAAGCACAGTACGCGGCAGCAGAGGCCCAGGTACGCATCGGCGAAGCTGTTCACGGCCTCTCAGAGGAGATGGCAGATCTCGGTCTGGCCGTCGAGCGCGCCGAGCAGAAGACGGAGCAGATGAAAACCCGCGCCGCCGCTATCGATGAACTGGCGGACTCCGGCATCCTGACCGACCTGACCAGTCCGGGACAGGATGCCCTCAGCCGGGAGCTGAGCCAACTCAGCACAGAACAAAACGTGGACCGCGAGTTGGCGGCGCTCAAGCGCCAGCTTAAACCAGGCGACGCGCCAAAGCAGTTGGGGGCAGGCTCATGATAGTCCGTATTCTCAGCGAAGGACAGTTCCAGGTGCCCAGCGCTCAGTTGGACAGGCTGAACCGGCTGGATAATGCCGTGGTGGACGCGGTGGCAAAGGGCAAGGAGGCCCAGTACAAGAAAGCCTATGCCCGGCTCCTTGCGCTTGTTCGGGAAAAGGGACAACAGGTGCCGACGGCGGACTTCGTGTCGTCGGACGTGGTGCTGCCGCAGGCCGACCTCACCTTTGAAGAGGCGAAGAGCCTCTTTGTGGGGGACGGGGTGATCCCCGGCTAGAGTGCTGAGTCAGGAATCCGCTACGACTGTCATTGCGAGGAACGGCTGGGCCGTGGCGGAGTGGGGGCGACGAAGCAATCTGGGAGGGGTCGCCAACGCTCAGCCACCCGCCAGATTGCCACGGCCTCCTTCGTCGGCCTCGCAATGACAAAGGAGGCCGTGGCGCCAATAAAATCACCCGCTTTGAGTCTGCCTGTTCAGTAGACAGGGTCCTCGAAAGGCACGGGCGTGTAATGCCTGCCTTTACACCGGCAGATCCCAGAGCGCGTACCACTGCTCAAGGTTTGGCTCAATGGGGAGCTCAGATTCCATGACAGCTTTCAGGCGGAGCTCATGGGGGTTATCCCGCCTGCGGTTCTCCAGGGGCACAAAGGGGTAAAAGCTCCCCCGCTTGTAGTTGTAGATCCAGTAAACCGGCTTTCCTTCGTCCTCGAAGCGGAAGGCGGCGGCCAGGAGGAGTGTACCGTAGCCGTGCTCCTGCACCGTGGTGCTCACAATGTGGACCGTAGCCACCAGGTCCTCCAACTGCTCGTCCTCAAGCACAACCCATGTGTATCCGTAGTTATCCTGTTGGATAGTGTAGAGGCTGTTCGTCTCTTTTACGCTGAGAGCAAGCAGGCCTTCCATCTCCCGTTTCATTTCCTGGAACTGGGATGCCTCCGCGGGCCGGAAGGCGATGCCCGCTTTGCCGCCGGCCCTTAGCTCCAACTGGGTTGAGAGCGAGATGGAGGCAGTGGAGAGAGCGAACAGGGCATCCAGCTTGGCCTTGGGCGGCCCGTTCCTGCCAAAGAGGACACGAAGCAGGTTCACGGACGCTCCATGTTCGCCTGCATCACCTCGAGTTGGCGAAGCCGTTCTTCCAACGACGGATGGGTGGACACCAGGTTCGCCCAGAACTCGCGCGAGGTCACCGGGATGATGAAGAACGCGCTTGCGCCCTGTACGTCGCGCAGGTCTTGCTGGGGGATGCGGGCTATGGCGCCGCTGATCTTCTGCAGCGCGGAGGCAAGGGTGGAAGGCGCGCCAGTGGTCAGCGCGGCGCCGCGGTCGGCGGCAAGCTCGCGATAGCGGGAGAGCGCTCGCAACAGCAGCATGCTGATGGCCCACACAATGATGGAGACAAACCAGACCAGCATCATTGCCGAGCCGCTGTTGTCCCTGTCACCGTCACGCCGGCCTCCGCCTAGGAAAGGCATCCACATAAGCCAGCGCACCAGGAAGAACGCAATCGTCGAGAAGAAGCTGGCAATGGTCATCACCATCACGTCTCGATTCGCAATGTGACTCAGCTCGTGGGCGAGGACGCCGTCGAGTTCGGGGCCGTCAAGCCTGCTCATGATGCCTGTGGTGACGGCAATCACAGAATTCCTCAGGTCGCGGCCCGTGGCGAAGGCGTTGGGGATATCGGTCTCCATGATAGCCACCTTAGGCTTTGGAATCCCCATCTGCTGGGCAAGCCGCTCTATGCGGGCGTGCAGCTCCGGGGCCTGTTCAGGGCTCACCTCGTGCGCTCCCGAACTTAAGAGCACCAGCTTGTCAGAGAAGAAATACTGCGCGCCCATCATTATGACGGCGAAGAAGGCGAGACCGATGAAGTCGACGCCTGCCGCGGCTAAGAATGCCAGAAAACCCAAGTAGGTGGCCGTCAGCACAAACATGACGATGAACATGCGCAGCGTGAGTTGACCGTCCGCTTGAAGATGTCGGGATATCATGGTGGCTCCTCCAGGACGAGAACGCTAGTGTGCATATACGCTCATATCTAGGATACCATGCTGCGGCTTTGGTGTTACCACAATGTGCGGCATGTATCTTCAGGCGGCAGCTATTGTGGGGGTTTATTGTGGATGTAGGCGCTCTTTGGACAATGGCTCTCGTGTAGTCAGGCCTGCGTTGCTATAATGACTGTGAGGTGTGACGTTTAGCTTCATGACCAAAGATAAATTTATATATGTCCCGGTCTCGTCTTCCGCTAGTTTTCAGACCCTATCACTCTGGGCTCGCAGCCTGGTGGTTTACCGCGGCGTTCTTGAAGACGGGGTTGGATACGATTTCTTGCGTTTGCTGGACTTGCTGAGTGAAGATGAAAGCGGCCAGAAGGCGGATGCCGCAGATGTGGCGGAGAGCTTCAGTTCGCTGCTGGCTGGGCTCCTCTCTGAATGTGCCGACACCGATGGCGACCTCTGGCAGGAGCATCTGGCCCGCCGTATCTTGGAGGACGCGAACCCCTTCAGCGAGTTAGCCGGAAAGGCTGGTTTGGCAGGTGCTTCCGAGACGTTGACCAGGCAGGTGGAGTCGGAACTGCGCGTTTTGCAAGCCTTCTATGGCTGTACGCTGCGGTCTCTGCTGGAAGCGATACAGTCCCTGGCCTCGTTGGACGAGGCGGGCGCCGATGCGTTGTGGCCGCTTGCGCAGACAGCGATACCGTCGGCTGAAACCCCGCACCAGAAGCTATTTGCCAATGAAGCTGACTGGGCTGCTCTCCTAGGGACCCTTGCAGGACACTACGCTCACTCTGGAGCAGGAATCTTTGCGCGCTTCAATGCGTTCCGATGGGTGGTGGAGGATGGCGTGGGCAAGCTTGAGGGTATACCTGTGCCAGACCCGGTCACGCTGGAAAACCTCATCGGCTATGAGCGCGAGAAAGAAGCAGTGCTGCGGAACACGCGCCACTTTGCCCAGGGACGCCGCGCGAACAACGTGCTGCTCTACGGAGACAGCGGCACCGGCAAGTCGTCGTTGGTTAAGGCGCTCCTGAACACCTTTGCCGAGGAGGGGCTGCGGCTCATAGAGGTGCCTAAAGAGCATGTGACGGATTTCCCGTACATCATGCGTCCTTTACGAGGCCGAATGGAACGGTTCATCATCTTTGTGGACGACTTTTCCTTTGAGGAGCATGAGACAGAATATAAGGCGATGAAAGCGCTGTTGGAGGGGAGCATTGAAGCACGGCCGGAGAATGTGCTGGTCTACGCCACCTCCAATCGACGGCATCTCATCAAAGAGCGCTTCTCGGAGCGCTCTGCGCCCGGCCTGGATGATGTTCATCCTGTGGACACGATGCAGGAGAAGCTCTCTCTTGCCGATAGATTTGGCATACGGGTCGCGTTCATCGCGCCGGATCAGGACCGCTACCTGGCTATCGTCACTGCTCTTGCGGTGCAGGAGGGGCTGCCGATCAATGAGCCGGATCTGCGCAGCCGGGCAATCCAGTGGGCGCAGATGCAGAACGGCTTTTCCGGCCGCACGGCGCGGCAGTTCATTGATGACCTGGTTGGAGAGTTGAGTGAGGCCAAGGGAACCGGGTAGAAGAGAAGCAGATCATGGCGCACATACTGAAGATAGCCCCAGGGATTTATCAGCTCTCGGCTCTTGGCGCGGGAGTCTTTGCCCTCATTGAAGGGGGGCAGGTCGTGATGATCGATGCCGGTCTGCGGATCACGCCCAGAGTTGTTGCGGATTTTCTTGACGATAATCACCTTGATAACGAGGACATCTCACATATTCTCATCACCCACCATCATCCCGATCATGTGAGCGGTCTTGCCCGCTTACAAACGGTCACGCGGGCGCTGGTCGGCGCGCACGTTGAGGATGCGCCGTATATCATCGGCCAGAAAAAAGCGCCCAACCCCGCGCAGAACGCGGTGGTGAAAGGCATGTTCACACCCTTTACGCCCTTTTTCCGTGCCAGGCCGGCGCCTGTCGATCTCCTGTTTCAGGATGGCGCCCTCATCGATTTTATGGGCGGCATAGAAGTTGTTCACACGCCTGGACACACGGCGGGGAGCTTGAGCTACTACCTTCCGCAAAAGGGCATTGTGTTTGTGGGAGACGCGATGCAACGCTCATGGGGCAAGCTGAGCACGCCGAGCGGCATGTTTACCGAGAGCATGGAGCAAGCCAAAGCCTCTATGCTCCGATTGAGCCGCCTGGACTTTGATACGCTGTGCCTCAGCCACTTCCCGCCCACCAGAACTAGGGCCAAGAAAGAATTGCTGCACTTGCTCGAGACTATGGAAGACCCAAAGCCGTCTCCGTGGCCGCTCCGCAAGCGCAAAGTTGCCAGTTGACGCACCTGCGGCGGGACGACAACGGGGGCGGCGTATGATCATCGATTTTCATGTCCATATCTTCCCTCCCCAGGTGAAAACCGACCGAAGGCTGTTGTTGGAGAGAGACGCCACCTTTTGCGAGCTTTATCAGAACCCCCAAGCCCGCATCGCAACAGCAGACGATCTGATTCAGAGCATGGATCATGCTGGCATTGATGTCTCTGTGGTGCAGGGCTTCGCCTGGAGTGATCCGTCGATATTGCGGGAGACCAACGACTACATCCAGGAATCTGCCGCGCGTTTCCCGGGCCGTTTAGTCCCATACTGCGCCGTGAGGCCAGAGATCGGCGCAGCGTCGCCGGAGGAGGTGACCAGCAGGCTGCGCGGGAATTATCCCATCCGTGGCGTTGGCGAGCTTCGGTTAGATGACCCTCGTTGTCGCGCTGACCGGTGGGCGGCGCTCGGGCCCCTGTGCGAGACTGCGTTGCAGGCCAATCTTCCCGTGCTGATCCACGCCTCCGAGCCGGTGGGCCACGAATATCCAGGCAAGGGAAGGATGACTCCGGCGCTGCTGTGGGATCTCATTGGCGCATTTCCTGACTGGACGATGGTGCTTGCGCATTTGGGTGGCGGGCTTCCCTTCTACAGCGCCATGCCGGAAGTACGCAAGGCCCTTCAGAATGTGTATATCGATACTGCGGCATGGTCGCTCTTGTACGGCCCGGAGGTCTTTCCACCGCTCATCGACCTCTTTGGCTATCAGAAAATACTCTTTGCCACAGATTATCCCGTGGTGGACCAGTCGAAGGCCCTGGCAAAGATGCGTTCTTTGCCTCTTGCGTCAGAGGCGCTGACCGATATTCTTGGCGGCAACGCCTCCAGCCTCTTGGGACGGCGCGATGGCTGAGCCTGTGCTGCGCGCTTTTGTCGCTGTTGATCTTCCCGTCAGTGTTAAAGGGACTTTGGGCAGAGTGCTGACCTCTTTCTCACACGCTCTCGGCACGCGAGACATCAAATGGGTCGATCCGGAGGGATGCCATATCACCTTGAAGTTTCTGGGAGACGTGCCGCAGTCCCGCATTCCGGCTATCGAAGAGGCGATGAGAAGAGTGGTGCAAAGAGCAAGCCCTTTCACGCTGGCGTTTGACACCATTGGCATCTTTCCTGCGAGAGAGAGTCCCCGTGTCATCTGGGTTGGCAGCGCAGTGGAGTCTGCCCCCCTGATTGCGCTACAGCAAGACGTGGAAGGCGAGCTGGTTGCCGCAGCCTTTCCTGCCGATAGGAGACGTTTTAGCCCGCATATCACCCTTGGCCGGGTGCGCGATCGCGCCAAGAAATCTTCTCTCCGCGGTTTGGAGGCGGCGATTGCAGAAGGGCGGCGTTTCCTAGAGCCTCAATCAGTCGCTCATGTTGACGCAGCAGTCTTGTTTCGGAGCACCCTCACCCCGCACGGCGCCATTTATGCGCCGTTAGCGATAGTCCCTTTCCCCAGCCGCTCCGATCACTAAGACTCGCAAGACTTCCATCGAAGCTCAAGGGTGCATCGCAGAGCAAGGTCTTACTAAGTTTACATAAAATAAACATAGCGGGTTAGGGGTGGGAGTAAGGAGTGACACGTGGCAGAAGATTCAGTGCTGATTGTGGAGGATGAGGACAACTTGCTGGAAGCCCTGAGATACAGCTTCCAAAAAGAGGGTTATATTGTCCACACGGCACAGGACGGCGTTGTTGGACTGGAAACCGCTCGCAGTGTGCGGCCTTCCGTGATCCTGTTGGATGTGATGCTCCCGAAGCTCAACGGCTTTGAAGTGTGCCGCATCCTCAGGAAGGAGACCAATGTGCCCATCCTGATGCTCACGGCAAAGGGAGAAGAAGTGGACAGGGTGGTTGGACTCGAACTGGGCGCGGATGACTACGTGACCAAGCCGTTCAGCATGCGCGAACTCCTGGCAAGAGTGAGCGCAATCCTCCGACGGTCGAGATACGTGGCTGGCGCCGCTTTAGCAGCGGAGGCCAAAGAAGTGTTGTCGTCGGGCGATCTCGAGGTCGATCTCGCGAGCCACATCGTGCGCTTGAGGAGTGTGGCAGTGGACCTGAAGCCAAAAGAGTTCGACCTGCTGGCCCTCCTCATGGTTAACAAGGGCAGAGTGCTCACGAGAGACCAGATACTCGATAAGGTCTGGGGGCACGATTACGTTGGGGATACCCGCACGGTGGACGTGCATGTTCGCTGGATTCGCGAAAAGATTGAATCGGAGCCGAGCAACCCCCTGAAGATCGTCACCGTTCGAGGCGTGGGGTACAGGTTTGAGGGATGAGATTTCCTCGGTCGCTTCAGTGGCGCATTACCTTTGCATACACGGCCCTGATTGTGCTGTCCATGGGAGGACTGAGCCTGTACCTCGTGAATTTTGTCAGGGACTCTTACTATAGCAACCTTGAAACGGGACTTCGCAAAGACGCGGTCCTGGTCAGCGAGGCGGTCAGTAATGCCTTTAGGGAAGGGCAAAATCTCTCCGGGGTGCAGAGCCTCATCGATCAATTGGGCGCGTCCATCGGCGCTCGGATAACGATCATTGCGAGGGGCGGCTCTGTCCTGGCGGACTCCGGCAGCAGCTCGGCAGATCTGAAAAACGTACGCGATTTCCCTGAGCCCTCAGGGATGTTGGCCGGCCACGAAGCCGGCTCGGCGGTCTTTGGGGCAGAGGGTGGCGGATATGTGGTGCTTGCCGTATCCACAATCACCCTCGACGGCGATTTCCTCGGCGTGGCGCGCCTTGCGGTTCCCACAACTGCGCTGCAAGAGAATGTCAACCATATCCTGGGAGCCATCGCCATCTCTGCCGCCGTGGTTACCGTCCTTTCAGTCCTTCTGGGCTCTCTCCTGGCTCGGCGCACATCACGGTCGGTCCGTGCTCTTGCGGAAGGTGTGCGGCACTTTGCCAGAGGAGAGCTGGACCACAGGGTGTATACGCCTGTTCCGGACGAGACAAAGGAGCTGGCGGAAGCATTCAATCGTATGGCCGACATTATCCGGAATACCATTGCCGAATTATCCGGTGAGCAGAAAAAGCTTTCCGCTGTCCTGGAAACCATGACCGACGCTGTGCTGGTGGTCTCCTCAGAAGGGCGGATTGAACTCTTCAACGCCGCGGCCGAAAGTCTGCTTGACGTGAAAGCGCGAGACGCGCTTGGCGCGCGTTTCCTGGAGGTCCTCCGAGATCACGAGTTGCAGGATCTGGTCACGCGATGTCTTGAGACGCGAAACCCCCAGCAGGGTGAAGTGGAGTTCCTGCATCCCCATCGGTTTCTCAGCGCCATGAGCGTGCCGCTGGGAGGGGCCGACCGGCAGAATGTGCTGCTCACCTTGCACGATCTGACGCGTGTCCACCAGGTGGAAACGACGCGCAAAGAATTCGTCAGCAATGTATCGCACGAACTGCGAAATCCCCTTGCGTCCATCAAGGCGATGGTTGAGGCGCTGGAGAGCGGCGCGCTGGAAGAGAGGGAGGTAGCTGCTGACTTTCTGCAGCGCATCGAAAGCGATGTTGACCGCATGAACGCCATGGTAGACGACCTGCTTGCCATCGCGCGATTGGAGAGCGGGCAAGTCCAACTGCAATTCGGGCCTCTCGATCTTGGCGCGCTGGTGGATGACCTCGTTCACTATTATGGGGAAAGAGCCGCCGCAAAAAACATCAGCCTCGTCGTTGATCTGCCAGCTGATCTCCCGCGGGTGCTGGCGGAAGGCCTGATGGTTCGCGAGGTGCTGGTAAATCTCCTGGACAATGCCCTCAAGTTCACCGAAGAACACGGGACTATCTCTATTGCTGCGTATGCCGGAGACGGGTTCATCAGCGTGAGCGTTAGAGACACCGGGATCGGCATAGGTGCGGAACACCTGCCCCATGTCTTTGAGCGCTTTTATAAAGCGGACAGAGCGCGACACGGTGGCGGCACAGGCCTCGGCCTCGCCATTGTGAAGCACATCGTGCAAGCTCACGGCGGCGTTGTGAGCGTCAGCAGCAGCATAGGAGAGGGGAGCACATTCTCCTTCACGCTTAAGACGGCATCGTAACGCTCTGCGGCAAGGTAAAGAGAAGGTCTCAGCCAACGCTGAGACCTTCTCTTTACCTGTTGTTCACGCAACACTAATCCTCTGTTAACCAACCGATCATGGCGTCTTCATCTCAGTGGCGTAGCGTAATGGTCATAAGCACGACCGCGAGGATCATGTGCAAGCTGCTGAACAAGAGGGGGAAGTCATGGAGTTGGAGGTATTTGGTAGTTGGGCGGGCAGCCCCGGAGCCAACAGCGCGTGCTCTGGCTATCTTGTTGCAGAGAGCAGCACGAAGGTCCTCTTTGATTGCGGGCCGGGCCTGGTGCCAGTTGCGCAAGAACGGCATGACCTTGGCAGCATTGCTGCCATCTTCATCAGCCATATGCATGCCGACCACGCGCTGGATCTTCTCACCTACGCTTATCGCCTTATCCGCTTTACCTGGCGCGGAACAGACTTGCGAGAAGTGCGCCGGGTTCCCCTCTACTTACCGCCTGGAGGTCTCCGGGTGCTGGACCATGTTGCGGCTGCCTTTGGCAGACCAGGCAGTGAACGGTTGGGCAACCCATTTACCACCGCATTCATTCCCCAGGAGGTCAAACCCGGGGCCCTCATTTTTGTCGAGAACCTGGTGGTTATTCCTCAGGAAGTGCACCATACGTTGCCCGCGGTGGGATATCGAGTCGACAGTCCCACAGGAAGCTTTGCCTACAGCGGCGATACTATGCCTTGCCCCGGTCTCGAGAAGCTGGCATCAGGGGTGGAGCTTTTTCTCTGTGAAGCAACGGCGCGGGAAGAAAATCGGCAACTGGCGGAGTCGGCGGCGCACATGACTGCCCGCCAGGCGGGTGAGTTGGCCCAGGCGGCAGGTGCGCAATGTTTAGTGCTGACACACCTCATTCGGCAGGACCACGACTGGCTCTCAGGCATTATGGATGAGGCGAGCCAGGAGTACACGGGGGAGCTCTTCGTTGCCCGGAAGGGTCTCCAGATTTCGACGTTGGGAACCGGGGCGCAGGCGGCTCATTCCCTGGGATTGCGCAGCGCCCGAAAATTTATTGAACGCTAACACGCCATTAATACGGCGATAACACCTACTCGAAATTCAACTGCTAGAGTAGAAGTGTCATAGGGAGTTAAGAAAAAATTCAAGAAAGGGAGGTTGAAAAGAGGGCAGTATGCAACCCGCACTTGGGAAAGAAGTAGCACCCATTCCCGGGAAGGATAGGGACACTGAGAGCGCCGAGGCGCTGCAACAGGAACTGGTGCGTCAGCAAGTGAGAGAGATACTCGAGCAAGATGGCCACCAAAGCGCAGCCCCTCGGTGGGCGACCATCCGTGCTGTGCTTAGGGGTCTCCTTTTGCATGTCCAAGCGTGGTTCGGCATTTCCAGACGCTGTTCACAGTGTCGCGGGTGGCTGGAGATGGTTGGCCGAAGCGAAGTCGTGGACAGTACTCGCTTTGTTCAGGGGACATGCCTGTGGCGCTGCCCACAATGCGCTCTTGCCGAGACGACACGGTACTACTACTCCATGCCGGACTATGATCTCTGGCACGACATTTAACGTAGCGTTAACAGAACATTAAAGGATGCTTAAAGCGTGTTCAGTATCTTACAGAAGTACATGGAGGGATGATGAAGTTTTCCATCGCGAAATCTAAAATTGGTATTGCGGTTGCCCTGATGACTATAGCAAGTCTGCTGGTGACCGCCTGTGCCCCCACGGCCCCGTCCGCCGGCACGCAGACGGCGCCTCAGCCCACTGCAACACCGCCACAGCCTAGCCCGACTCCAACCGGAGCTACCGCGGCCGGAAGTGGCATAGTGAACGGCAAGTTTTCAGGTGAGGCACAGTCTCTGGATGGAGCGGGCGCGACCTTCCCAGCGGTTCTCTATTCAAAATGGTTCAACGAATATGAGAAGGTCACAGGGGTCAAGGTGAACTATCAGGGCATCGGCTCGGGTGGCGGTATCAAGTCTGTCTCCGACGGCACCGTCGACTTCGGCGGGACCGACGGCCCCATGACCGAAGAACAGATGAAGGCCGCAAAGAACGGCGAGATTCTGCACATTCCCGCGGCCCTCGGCGCAGTGGTGCCGGCCTACAACATTCCGGAGATCGGCACTGCGACGGTGAAGTTTTCACCCGAATCACTGGCAGGCATCTTTCTGGGCCAGGTTACCAAGTGGAATGATCCGAAGATTGCTGCCGACAATCCTGGCATGACCCTTCCAAATAAGGATATTGTGGTAGTCCACCGCTCTGACGGCTCAGGAACCACCTATATCTGGGTGGACTATCTGGCCGCGGTCAGCAAGGAGTGGAAAGACAAGGTTGGCGTCGGCACCTCTGTGAACTGGCCGGTGGGTCTGGGTGGCAAGGGCAATGAGGGTGTGGCCGGTGAGGTGAAGCAAAATCCGTACTCCATCGGCTATGTGGAACTCATATACGCTGTTCAGAACAAGATTGGGGTGGGCCACGTCAAGAACAAGGCTGGTAAGTATACCGAACCTTCTCTGTCGACCGTTACCGCCGCGGCGGCCGGCGCAGCGAAGAACATTGTTCCGGACCTGCGGGCTTCCGTTGTGAATGCTGATGGCGACACCAGCTATCCAATCTCTGGCTTCACCTGGCTCCTGATTTACAGGAACCAGACGGATAGGGCTAAGGCCCAGGCGCTTACTCGGATGGCCTGGTGGGCCACTCACGATGCGCAGCGGTTCAACACCGAGCTGGGGTACGCCCCGCTGCCCGATGACATTGTGAAACGCAGTGAGGAGAAGATCCTTTCAATAACGGTGAGCGGGCAGAAGGCCTTCCCCCATGACGCAGCCAAGAAGCCGTAAGAAACTAGTGTGAAGACAGGGGAATCGACGGCCGCGGTCTCTAAGACCTCCCAGACGAACGGCGCATTTTCGAGCCGTGGTGGGATGAACCTTGGAGACCGCGTTTTCCGATCTGCGGTAACGGCGCTGGCGGGGGTGGGACCGGCATTGGTGGTCCTGCTCCTAGGTCTCTTGTTCCTGGACGCCTGGCCGGCTCTCAAGAGCCAGGGTCTTCAATTTGTCACCACCACAGAGTGGGACCCGGTGTTCGAGAAGTTCGGCGCCGCCCATTATATCTATGGCACGATGGTTACCTCCCTGCTGGCCATCGTTATTGCCACTCCCATTGCAGTGGGCGCCGCGTTGTTCCTGGCCGAGTATGCGGCCGGGTGGCTTCGGGGGCCGATGGGCTATCTTATCGAGATGCTCGCCGTCATTCCCAGCATCATATATGGGCTCTGGGGCTTCTTTGTGCTGGCTCCGTTCATGCGGGCTACCGTTGAGCCGTTCTTAAAGGAGGTCTTCGGCCCCCTCCCTGTCATAGGCGCTATGTTTTCTGGTCCTGCCATTGGCAAAGATCTGCTGGTTGGCGGCGTCATCCTCTCCATCATGATCCTGCCCACGGTGACCGCCATCTCAAGAGAGATCATCCGGGCCGTCCCGGATACCCAGCGAGAGGGCATGATAGCTCTTGGCGCCACCAAGTGGGAGATGATCTCTGTGGCCGTGTTGCCATACGCAAAATCAGGAATCATTGGCGCGGTGATGCTAGGGTTGGGCCGCGCGTTCGGTGAGACTATGGCGGTCACCCTGGTCATTGGCAACAGCTCCAGTGCGATATCCCCTTCGCTGTTTACACCGGGATACACCATGGCATCGGCCATTGCCAACCAGTTTACTGAGGCGGATACAGAGATATATTTCAGCGCTGTGGTGGGGGTAGCCTTTATGCTGATGATCGTCTCAGCAGTCATGAACGGGCTGGCGCGCATCCTCATTTGGCGGGTGGCGCGAGGGCCCGTGGGCTTGCGAATATGACCCCGCTGCTCGTTGAAAGGTAACATGTCAGTCAGTGAATCCATGACACCGACCATAAACCGCTTCAGCAGCACGCGGATGGAGGGACGCCTGCAGTTGCGTTACCTGACCAACCACCTCATGATGGGACTCGTCACCGCTTGCGCCGTTGTTTGCGCGGTGGCGCTGCTCATTATCTTGACGTACGTGATTATCCGCGGCCTGCCCGCCCTGAATATTGACTTCTTCACTCAGCGGCCGCTGCCGTACGGAGAAGCAGGCGGGGGAGTGGCCCCGGCAATTCTTGGCAGCTTGGCGATGATTGGTGTGGCTGCATTCATGGGAGTGCCGATAGGTATTGGCACCGCGATTTATCTTTCAGAGTTTGGCCGTGGCCGTTTTGCCCTCATAGTGCGGTTCACGGTTGATCTGGTTGCTGGCATGCCCTCAATCGTTGTCGGCGTGTTTGTGTGGGCGCTGCTGGTGCGCCATGTGGTGGGGAACTACAACGGCCTGGCCGGTTCCGTCGCCCTGGCGATCATCATGATTCCCATAGTCACCCGCACAGTGGAAGAAGTGCTGCGGCTTGTGCCCGATATGCTGCGTGAGGCGTCGCTGGCTTTGGGGATACCAAAATGGAGGACCATCCTGGGGGTTGTGGTGCCTACTGCAAGATCTGGTGTTGTGACCGGTGTCATCCTCTCCATGGCCCGTGCCGGCGGCGAGACGGCGCCGCTGCTGTTGACGTCTCTGGGAAACCAGTTCTTCAGCTTCGATTTTTTCCGGCCCATGGCGGCCTTGCCAGTACAAATCTACAACTATGCGGTTGCGCCCTACGAGGACTGGCACACTAAGGCATGGGGCAGCGCCCTGGTGCTCATTCTGGTGATCAGCATTTTAAGCTTTGTCACGCGGTGGGTCACTCGCGGCGCATTGACCGAACGCTGAGAAAAAGGAGGTAGGTATGGAATTGGAGCGGGAAGGATCAGCCACAGTGACTTTGGGAACCAAGGAACCAAAATCTCGTCTGACGGATGTCACCGTGTCTATGCCTCAGGAAACGAAGGCTGATATGGGAGAAGCTCAGGGCGGCTTGGAAGTTATCAACCTCTCGGCATGGTACGGTTCCTTTCGTGCGATACATGATATTTCTCTGAGCATCCCGGCGCGCGCGGTCACAGCCATCATCGGCCCTTCCGGATGCGGCAAGAGCACCCTGGTGCGCTGCATTAATCGGATGCATGAGGTGGCGCCGGCTGCATGGGTGGAGGGTAAGGTGCTCCTGGATGGAGAGGACGTCTATGCCCCTGCTGCGGACCCTGTCCAGGTGCGCCGTCACATCGGCATGGTGTTTCAGAAGCCCAACCCTTTTCCTATGATGAGCGTCTATGACAACGTGGTGGCCGGGCTGAAGTTGGAGGGTGTCAGAAACAAAGCCGTGCTGGATGAGGTAGCCGAGAGCTGCCTGCGCCGCGCCGCGCTCTGGGACGAGGTGAAGGACAAACTCAGCGCATCGGGAACCGCCCTCTCAGGCGGGCAGCAGCAGCGTCTTTGTATTGCCCGCGCGCTGGCGGTAAAGCCCGAGGCTATCCTTATGGATGAGCCCTGTTCTGCCCTTGATCCCATTGCCACCCTGGCTATCGAGGACTTGATCCGAGAGTTGTCTCAAAACTACACCATTGTTATAGTGACCCATAACATGCAGCAGGCCGCACGGGTGTCCGATATGACAGGGTTTTTGATGATGGCCCAGGACAGGGCTGGGGTTCTTGTGGAGTGGGGTGAGACACATAAGCTCTTCACGAATCCATCAGACAAGCGCACTGAGGATTACATCACAGGCCGTTTTGGGTAGAGGAAGCGAGGAGGGGCCAATGCCGAGAGCAGACTTTCACAGACATCTTGAGACGCTCCAGGAGTCGCTGCTTGTAATGGGGAGCATGGTGGAGAAGGCGGTCATTCACGCCATCGAGGCGCTGAAAAGCCGCGACCTTGAGGCTTCCCGTCAGATTGTGGCCGCTGATGATCTCATCGACAGGAAGCGCTTTGAGATTGAAGACCACTGTATTGAGATTATCGCGACGCAGCAGCCCATGGCATCAGACCTGAGGTCTATCATCACGCTGCTCCATATCTCGGTAGAGCTTGAGCGAATCGGCGATTATGCGGAAGGCATCGGCAAAATCACCTTGATGATGGGTGACGAGCCGCCTTTGAAGCCACTCATCGATATTCCGCGCATGGCCGACAAGGCGACGGACATGCTGCGGCGAAGCCTGACGGCTCTGGTGCAGCGTGATGTTGAGGCAGCGAAAAAGATTTGCAATGATGACGACGAAGTGGACGCACTCTACGACCAGGTGTACCGGGAGCTCCTAACGTTCATGATCCAGGACCCCAAAGCCATTCAGCGAGGGACGTATCTCCTGTGGGTCGCTCATGACCTTGAGCGTATTGCAGACCGGACCACCAACATCGCCGAACGGGTCGTGTATCTTGTCACTGGGAAGATGATTGAGATGAACGCCTCGAAGTACTAGGAAAGAACCACCGATGAAATGAGAGCCCATAAGGGGCCTGCGCTGCCAGTGCAGTGGTTGCGTTTTCAGCCGCGCGCTTGATCAAAGGCCGAAAATAAGGTAAAACCAAGGATGTGTCTGCCCACACAGGCACCGCGGTTTCGCCTGGCGGAGTAGCTCAGTGGTAGAGCAGGGGACTCATAAGCCCTTGGTCGCAAGTTCGAATCTCGCCTCCGCCACCATTTTGAACGAACAAAATTGACCCCAGGGGTGATTTCCTGGGGTCTAAGTGCCGGTTTCCACCGCTGCATCTATCCGGTTAGCGGCTTCCCGCCGTGCCGCTTGGGTGAAATGTGTGTAGAGATCAGCCGTCACGTGAATTAGTGAATGGCCGAGCATTTCCATGACCGTGCGGAGTTTTATATGCTTATCCCCTTCAAGCTGACAAATGAGCAGACTTGCATAAGAGTGTCGCAGATCGTGGAATCTGACACGCGGTAGGCCGGCCCTGCGTGACTGGGAACACCGCATAAGCCTGAATGCACCTGAACGGACTGGACTGCAAGAGTGAGCACATAAACGGATTTAAACCGGTACCGGGCCCGTGTTGCGTCCGCCCAGGGCGGAAGGAGCGCAGGTTCAACAAGGCCGCGCATGTTCACGGTAGGAGCTAGCGGCTGGCCATGTCCAGGGCCAGGAAGGCCTCCACCACCCGAGGGTCCAGGTGGTTCCCTGCCAGGGAGCGCAGGTGCTCCCGTACCTGCTCCTCGGTCCAGGCGGGGCGATAGGAGCGGGTCCGACCGCAGGGCATCCCAGATGTCGGCGATAGCAAAGATCCGTGCCGCCAAGGGGATGGTGTCGCCGGCCAAGCCGCGAGGGTAGCCGGCGCCGTCCCAACGCTCGTGGTGGCAGTAGGGGATTTCCAGGGCCGGGCGGAGGTAGGAGATGTTGGCGAGAAAGTCGTAGGCATACTGCGGGTGGCGGCGCATCACCACCCACTCCTCCTCCGTTAGGGGGCCGGGCTTGTGGAGGATCTGGTCAGGCACGGCCATCTTGCCGATGTCGTGGAGCAGCGCGCCGCGGCGCAGGTGCACCAGCGCGTTGCCGCTAACGCCCATTGTCCGGGCCAGCCGCACGGCGAGGTCTGAGACGCGGAGGCTGTGTCCCTCTGTCTCCTTGTCCCGCATATCCATGGTGCGCACCCATCCCTCCAGGGTGGCATCGTAGGCAAGGGTGATCTCCAGGTTGGAGCGCTGCAGGTCGTCGTAGAGAGCCAGGTTGTCGATGGCAATTGCGGCCTGTGCGCCCAGGGACTGGAGATAGTCCAGCCATGCAGGGTTGGGTACGAAGGGGCGTCGATGGAAGACCTCTAGCACGCCCTTCACCTGGCCCTTAGCGATGAGCGGCACAGCATTGTAGCTGGCGAAACCCTCTGCTCGCAGCAGCTCCTGGCGTTTGAAGAGAGGATCACTCTGTGCCAGGTGCGACTGGACAGGCCTGCGCTCCAGAGCTGCTTGCCCTGCATAGCCCTCGCCCAGGCGCAGGCTCGCGGTCTTGGCAACCTGCGTTCGAAAGCCACGCCCCTCAGTGTACTCCAGCATCAGGGTCAGGGGGTTCAGCAGCAGGATGGCTGCAGCATCTGCCTGGAGCTGGGTGACCGTCTGGTCCAGGAGCACGTTGAAGGTAATCTGACTGTCCAGGCTGGAAGAGATGGCCAGGTCGATGGTGTGCAGGGCCGCCAGGCGGCCCAACTGGACTTGCAGCTCACGCTCCGCCTGCTTGCGCTGGCTGATGTCAGCCAAAATGGCCACCGAGTTGGTCATGCGTCCCTCCGCATCGTGCAGAGGCGCAATTGACGCGCTGATTTCAATGCTGCTGCCGTCCTTGCGTCGTCGGGTGGCCTCGAACCCTATCACCTCCTCGCCCGCTTGAACTCGGTCGAAGATTCCGGCAAACTCCGGTGCAAGTTCGTCAGGGACAACCGGATAAGGGTGACCCACCACTTCCGCGGCGGTCCAGCCAAACATGCGCTCCGCGGCGGTGCTCCAGCTCTTTACCGTGCCTTCGCGGTCCAGCGCGACGATGGCGAGGGGCGAGCCATCAACCAGCGCCCTGGTGAACTCCGCGGACTCTTGCAAAGCCTGCTCCGTCTGCACCTCTGCCGAGATATCCTCGGCGAAAATTAGGATACCAGAAACCTCTCCCTGTAGGTCACGCAAGGGCGCGGTCACAGTCCGCACCTCTACCAAGGCGCCATCCTTGTGCGGGCGGCGCAGGCGGCGGGGCGGTACGGTCTCACCGCCGAGCACGCGCGCTCGCCGGGCCTCATGGACTTCCCTGTCGTCCTCGGGCACCGGGGGATAGGGCTTGTCCAGGATCTCATCAGCCCGCCAGCCGTAGATGCGCTCCGCCGCGGGGTTCCAGGTGAGCACCGTATGATCCAGGTCAAGGGTAATGATGGCCAGGGGGGAGGCATCTACCAGACTCTGGAGACGGTCGTGGGTTTCTTGCAACGCCGTCAAAGTGCGCTTCTCCGAAGAGATGTCGGTCATGAAGCCTATGTTGCCCAGGAGGTTTCCAGCCGCGTCTCTCATTTGGGTGCCCAGAATGCGCACGTCTATGAGGGCGCCATCCTTGCGGAGCCGCTGCGTCTCATACTTTATAACGGTCTCAGGAGGAACGGAGGGTTGGCGGAGTCTGCGCCGCTCTTCCAGCCGCTCAGGCGGTACCGTGGGCGACTCCTTGCCCATCACCTCCTGGGCGGTCCAGCCAAACATGCGCTCCGCCTCGGTGTTCCAACTGAGCACCGTCCCATCCTCCGCGTACCCGATGATGGCCACAGGCGCGGAGTCGACGATGGCCTGCCGCAATTGGTGTGCTCGTGCTAACCCCCGCTCCGCCGCCATGCTCCCAGTGATATCCCGCAGGATGATGCCGTAGGCTGGCCGTCCGCGGCCCGGGAGCTTGGTGATGGAGGCTTCTGCGGGAAACTCGGCGCCGTCCTTGCGGCGGCCCTTTATTCCGCCCTGCTGGCCCATCAACTGGCTCTGCTCCGGCGCCGCAGCAAACTCCAAGAGGTGCTGCCGGTGGGCTTCCACCAAGCCTTCCGGGATCAGCATGTCCAGAGGCTGGCCCAGGAATTCGTCGGCGCGATAGCCGAAGACCACCTCTGCAGCGGGATTGGAGAAGATGATGCGCTGCTGGTCATCGACACAGAGGATAGCGTCTCTTGTGAGGTTACAGAGGTTTCGTAGCCACGGACCAGAAATAAGTGGCGTCATCCTGGGCCTTCTCGTTGTGGACATCCTGGGCCTCCCTATCTTGATGGGCCGTACAGCCGCGGCTGCACGGTCACGGTACATCGCGTAATTGAGCGTGGAACAGTAGGAGATGGACCAGGTCTACGACTTGAGCAGGGGCTTCTTGGTGGCCCTACCCGAGGCGGTGGAAGCTGCGTTGCCGGGGGATTCGGCGTTGGGGCCAGGAGGCCCAGCCTGTCGGTCGCGCACGCGCGGCGTTCCCCCGTGGGGGATTGTACTACCGAGAGAGGCGCTTATTGGGGAAGGGAAGCTGTTCTTTCGGAGGTAGTCACCCGTGCGCCGAAGGCTCGTAACTACCGCAAGTCCATTGGAAGTGAGCCAAACCGTCGGGGCACTTAAATTGTGAGGCCTGGGATTTATCTGTTGCAATCTATGAGATCGTCAGTATCGCAAGGGTCATATCTATCTGCCCCTCTATCTACTACCACTACCAAGCTAAGGGCTGTGGTCAGGTGAACCTCGTTTCTAGCGTCCTAGTTTACCATAATATGAGAGTGCTGCATAACTTGCTTACGCGTTGCCTGAGCACCGTCGAAGGGGCACCGCTCGCCAGAGGCGACACTGTCGTCCGCCGATCGTTTCAACAAGCCCTTCGACAGGTTCAGGACATGCTCAACAAACGGCGGCGAAGGCGCCCAACGTCAGCGCAAAGGATCTCTCCCGTCGTTATTCAGCGGTTTCATAATATTCCATTTGACTAGAACCGATTTTGATCGCCTGTCGTTGTTCCATGATAATGACACCCCGTAATTATTCAGTGAAAATATCACGTTATGAAGGAGCGCATGACATTGACCAACGAGGAGCAACGGAGACTCATCGGCGTGAGCAAGATGGACCGACCGTGGGGAACTGGCGGCATCAGAAGCGGTGCGGCTCTTGGGGTGGTCGGCGCGCGGTGCGGGGTCCTCGCCAGTCCGCAGCGACTGGCCTACCCAGTCGGACATCGGTTCAGGCACGAAACAGCCCATCTGCAAAAGAGGGGCTGTCACCATTTTGTTCGTAATGTCACCCGTTGTAATCGCCGGCGCTAGATTAAAAGTCCGTTGCTCTACCACTGAGCTGCCGGCCCCCGAGTGACCTTTCGATATCAAAGTGTCGGTCGCCGCTTGGCAACTGGGCATGAAGGACTAAGCCCCCACGCTGACGCCGTCCTTCAGCCTGTTCTCCGACACCGTCCAGACCCAGCCCCGTGTGTGGAGGCGATAGACCGGCTGCCCGCCGCGCCGGAACCGCCGCGTCACTCTCCACGAGCGGCCGTCCTCCGTGACCACCCGTTGCCCGATGCTGAAGGAAAAGGGGGTGATCTCCGGCAGAGCCGTGAGGCCATAAGCATGCGCTATTTTGAGGGCGCCTTCGCGATACCCGATGTCGTGACGCAGCAGTTCCAGCTTGTCTGCTCTGGATAGTCCGCAGGCAAGCCGGCGCCAGAATGTCTTGGAGTGTCCTTCCCGCGTGGTGGCCTGAGCGTGAGCAAGCTCGTGGGCAAGCACGGCCCATAGCCGTTCCGGATCTCCCAACTCCTGCCTACCGATCCGTATGCGGCCAGTCTTCATCTGCCAGTCGCCGCCGCTGCCGCGTCGTATCGCCACCGGAGGCACGCTGGGAAAGCCGCATGCCTCTGCTACTGCTCTGGCCAGGGAGCTCAGGGGTTCAGAGACCGGTGGAGGCAACGTGTGCTTAAGTCTGAATTAGGTCTGTGAGAATAACAGGCCGAAGGTACGGAGAGGCTGTCGCTCAGTTATGGCCTGATAGCTGAGACTACCGCTGCCTGGATCGCGCCAAACTCTTTCCACGGCCAGTAGGTGAACCACGCGCGGCCTACCACGTTCGCTAGAGGCACCGGGCCCCACACATGGGAGTCGCTGCTGTTGTTGCGATTATCGCCAAGGACAAAGTAGTTGTTGGGCGGCACCACAATAGGCTCTCGACTGTACGTGGGATTTTCCAGGATATATGGCTCATCCATGCGCTGTTCATTCACATAGACAACACCAGCTTTGACCTCTATCCGCTCTCCTGGCAGGGCTACCACACGTTTGATAAAGTCCCTGGTGGGATCTCGTGGGAACCGGAAGACGATAATGTCCCCGCGGCTCGGCTGTCCGAACAAAAAGAAGCGTTTGTCCTGCGCCGTTGCCGTCGGATTCCCGGCCGGGTCCTCCTCGCCGATGCCAAGCCGAGAAGCGGCCGCAACCGGAATTCTCAGCACCAGATCAATCACGCCATCAACGTCCAGTGATGCGTAGGAAAGCTTGTTCACCAGGAGGTATTGGTTATTGTGGAGCGATGGTTCCATGCTGGAACCCTCTACCTTGAAGTTCTGGATGGCGCCACGTACGGTAAAGAAAATGAGAACTGCCAGCACCAGGGTTTCGGCAACCTCCTTGAGGATAGCCGATGTCTTGGGGCCGCTTTTTTCAGCATCTTGAAACGCTGTTTCTGCGGAGCTTTCTGAATACGCTTCCTCGTCCTCCGTGGGCAGATAGTAGTTGGTGTCCCACCGCTGCTGCTCAGGAACAGCCAGGGGTTGAGACGGCTCTTGAGGGCGCTGTTCTTCGGGATGGGGTTGCTGTGAGGAGAAGCTGTCACTCATATAATCTGATTATAGCGCAATTACTCGCAAACCGTTCGTACATCCTCAAAAGTTCAACATTATGCTTTTCCGGAGGAGCCGAAGACCCGTATTCGCCCACGGCAGACCTCTTTCACGGTGTTGCGGGCTTCTTCAAGAGCCGCCCGGGGGTTGGACAGGGTTGGCTGCTTGTGCAATGCCTGGGTGAATCCCAGAAGAAAGCCGACGTTCAACTGGGTTGCCACATTGAACTTGCAGACACCCCGCACAATGGCTTCCCGCACCGCGTCGTCCGGCACCCCTGAAGCGCCGTGCAGCACCAGGGGAAGACGTACCTTCTCCCGGATCGCCGCGATGCGGTCCATGTCGAGCTGGGCGCTCTGCGAGAGCATGCCGTGACTGTTGCCCACCGCGATGGCCAGGGAGTCGACGCCGGTGCGCTGCACGTACTCCAGGGCTTCTGCAGGATCCGTCATGGTCCCTGCCCCCTCCGCGGTGAAGACGCCCTCCTCATTGCCTCCCATCTGTCCAATCTCACCCTCTACGGAGATCTGTTTGGCGTGGGCTAGGTCGCAGACCTGCTTGGTCACCAGGATGTTCCGCTCCAGAGAGTGGGGAGTGCCATCATACATCAGCGACGTGAAACCGGCCCGCAGCGCAGCCTCAGCTTGAGAAAAATCGACGCCGTGGTCCAGGTGGAGCGCCACCGGTACGCTGGCCTGCGACGCGGCGGCAATGCCCAGGGCAGCGGCATAGGCCATGCCCACGTGCTGCAAGTTGCCCGGATTGAACTGAAGGAGAACCGGAGAGCGCTCTTCCTCGGCTGCGCTGACAACTGCCTGTACCATCTCAAGCGTCTGGACGTTAAACCCTGGGAGAGCGTAGTGCTCTTCCAGAGCTCGCTGCAGCATGATGTGTGTGGTGACTAGCACGTGTTCGTCCTATTGATTAAAGACTGACGGGATCCTGCGCAAAACGTTGTGTAGGCGTCTCGCTTGTGCGTTAGTCTATCGCCTATGCGAAGGATTCGTCCAGCGAGCCTCGCGTTGTAGCCGTGTCATAAGTGGTGGCAGGAAATTTCCCGCTCATCTCTTGCCAGAGCTCATCGAGTCTGAGGACTCTTCAGAGTCTGAACGACCTAAATGGCCTGAGCATGTCGAAGGACGAGCGGCTCATGGTTCCCTTCGGCTGTGCTCTCGCCCAGGCGAGTCGCCTCTGGAGACAGGGTAAACTGTCGGCTCAGCATGAGCGGGTGAATAGCTTGGCCAACCGTACGTGAAACGGTTACCTCGCATGAGCGAATAGCATCGATGACCGCAAAGGGAAAAAGTCCTGGATATCTACTGCGCGTGTGGACATGACGACCTTCACAGGTGACCCGGACGACGTTCTGGTGCAGGCCAGCCAGCGCGGGGAGCTCACTAGCTTCAACGTGCTGGTCGAACGTTACCAGCGCCAGGTGTACAACGTCGCCCTTCGACTGCTCGGTAATCCCACGGAAGCGGAAGACGTCACCCAGGAAACCTTCCTCTCGGCATTCCAGCATATCCAGAGCTTTCGCGGCGGCATCTTTCGGGCATGGCTGATCCGCATCGCCACAAACGCCTGCCACGACGCCTCTCGTCGCTCGATGCGCCGTCCCGCTACCAGCCTTGACGCGTACCTTGAGGGCGAGGCCGTCCTGCGGGACGGCCCGCGGGACATCCCCGGACACGAGATTGGTCCTGAAGAGTTAGCCCTCCGGCAGGAACAACGGCAGACGCTGGCCCAACTGCTGCTGAAGCTTCCGGAGGATCAGCGCACCGTTTTGGTGCTTTCGGATATACAGGAACTCAGCTACGAAGAGATTGCCCAGGCCACGGGCGAAGCTCTGGGAACGGTCAAGTCCCGTCTGAGTCGAGCGCGAGCGCGTATGCGCGACCTCCTCTTGGAGCACGGGGAACTTTTTCCCCAGGTTCAGCGTCTTACCAGATGAGGTAGTGAGGGATATTTGGCATGAGGTTGTGGTTTCGGAAGAATACGCACCAGCAAGCACGGGAAGCGTTCTCAGAATATCTTGATGGCCGGTTGGCCGCCGGGATGGCAGTGTGGCTGGAGGCCCATCTCCGGCAATGCCCTCCTTGTGAGGACGAGTTCGCATCCATGCGTGCCTCGGTCCAGTTGGTCAGGATGATGCCGCAGGCCCCGGCGCCGCGGTCCTTTCTCCTGCGCCCGGATCAGGTGGTCCAACAGGTCAGGATGATGCCCCCCTTCTGGATAAGCTGGCTGCCGGCCGTCAGGGTCGCGGCCGCTGCCACCGCGGCGCTCTTCCTGGTGGTCGTCAGCGTGGATCTGTTTGGCGCGGGCGGCGGCACTTCGGCGCAGTCCACCAGTTACCCTATTCTGCGCTCCCAGGAACAGGCCGACATCTCACAGCAGGAAAAGCAGCGGCCCGCGCCCGCAGCAGCGCCGTCGTCGTCGCAGCCTTCAATCAGTCAGGAGTCTCTGCAAGACGGCGCCAGAAACGCCCAGGGGGGTGGACAGTCTTCGGGTGCAGCGCCTCAGCCCACGTTAGAAGCCTCCGATGAGGGTGCCTTGGGAATGCCGTCAAGCTCATCAGCCCTTCGGCTGGCTGAGGCCATACTATTTGCAGTGTCGCTTCTGCTCTTGGCCTGCGCGTTGGCCATAGCCCGCCGCCGGCAGCCGTATTAGTCCATGGTGTGGAGAATGTCAGGGGCTCGTGTGAATCCCTGGGGTCAGGTGGCCCTTCGCGATGACAGCGAGCAGTAGTACCAGGAGGAATTATGCTCATGATATCCATGATGAACGAGTTAAGGCGACCGGTCTTTACCCTCGCCGCAAGCGTGGCAGCGCTATTGGTGCTGAGCGCGTGCGCACCGGTCGGCGGCGCCACTGTCAATGCCAGTTCGCAGGCTGCCGGGGTCCATGTTACTGGAACGGGCAAAATGACGGTTACACCAGATATTGCCACGCTCAACGTTGGCGTTGAAGCGAGAGCGGTCTCTGTAACGTCAGCCACGGAGCGGGCTCAGAGCGCAACGGATGCCGTGGTGGTGGCCCTCAAAAGCAGCGGTGTCGAAGAAAAGGACATCAAGACAGTTCAGTACAGCATCACCCCGGATAGGCGCTTTGATAGAGATGGCAAAGAGCAGGTCCTCGGCTATATTGTCCAGAACCGGGTGAGGGCCAAGATCCGCAAGATCGAGGACACGGGCAAGACCATCGAAGCGGTCACCAAGGCGGGCGGCGACTTGATTCGGATCGATGGCGTGAGCTTCAGCGTGGAAGAGCCCGAGAAGTATCAGCAATCACTGCGGGATAAGGCAATGGCTGACGCCAAAGCGCGGGCTGAAGGCCTGGTGAAGCATGCGGGATCGCGCCTGGGCAAGGCCACCTACATCAGCGAGAACTCTAACGTGTCGACGCCTTTCCCTGTGCCACCAAACGCTTTGAGGTCAGGCGCAGACGGCAGCAGCGCGCCGTCGGTGAGCCCGGGGGAGATGGAAGTCCAGCTGCAAGTCCAGGTGGTCTACGAGATCCAATAGGACTGAACCCCGGACCATCGGGCCGCAGTTGTCTTAGATAGAGCCCTGCGGCTCTTCTCGTTCCTCCACTGGAGGAGCGGTCAGGTCTCGGTAAGCGACAACCCATATGGCTTGCTGGAACACCTTCACGACGCCGACGGCCAGCGAAATCAGCAGCAGAAAAATGAGCCCCGGCGCCAGCAGCGCCAGTCCGACCGCAGGGTTGATCAGGAACCCAATGACTGCTGGGATTATGGAGGCCGCCGCAATTGCGCCTGTTGTACATCCCGCTGCGCAGCCAACACCTATGTCGTTGGCGAGCCAGACCGCCAGGATGTCCCACATATTGCGCATCACCAGGCGCCACCCCGCGCCAATTGAGCCGAAGACGTCGGTCTCACCCAGCACTGCATGGATTTGGGCCATGGTTGCTGCCAGGTGTATGAACAGCGCTCCGATAAATGCCAGCGGGAGCCAGAGCAGCAGAAGGACAACTAACACTCCCTGCTGTGTCAGGAAGATGACCGCGGCGACCCCAAACAGCGGCGATATGAGCAGGAGGATGGAGAGGGCAGAGAGGAATCCGATGATTGCCATCTTCAGCCATGCGCGCATTCCAGCCCTGGATGATGCCGCAAAGGAGGTGCTCGCACCCTCCGCGCTCTGGCCGATGCCTCCAATGAGCGATCCAAGCGCCCAGTTCCCCACCACAATGCTCAGCAGCCAGAAGAACAGCACGACCAGGATGACCACAATGGCCAGTCCCAGCAGCACGCCGTCTCCCATGCTCTGAAGGCTGTTTAGGAACTCCTGTCCCTGGTCTTCAGAGCTTGGAAGGTTGGAAATCGGGACGGAACATTGTCCGCCAAACATCACCAGCAAAATCCCATAGACCCACAGGGTTCTGGACCTCAGCGTGATATGGAGTGCCTGACCAAAGGCCCGTCCCAGTGAAACTTTCATGCGCGGTGCTTCCCTGTGGCTAAGTGCAATTGCGGCAAGTCTAGCACCCCTTTTCATGAGGAACAAGGCGTACACTTGCTTCGAACGCATCCAGGAGCAGGCGAAAGCCCTGGCCGCTGAGAGCGGGATCACGCTGTACACCGACATCAGCGCCGGTCATGTCGCCCAGAACGTCGTAAAGTACGCGGAACAGGGCGGGTTTGACCTGCTGGTCATGGGCCACAGCGGCCACTCCGGTGTGTGGGGGGATTTCCTGGGCGCCACTGCAGAAAGGGTCAGCCGTCACGCGCCCTGCTCTGTCCTGATTGTTCGCTAGCTCAGAACATTCCCACAATGCAAGGACATCCCTTAGCCCTGTATCAATTGGGCTAGAATGGGCAGACAGCGTGTCCGGCCTCTCTTCGCTGCGTCCTTTCCAGGGTTTGTTAGCTGCATGGCGTACATGCTCTGCGATGGAGGAAGAGGGCTGGGAAAGACCAAGATCTTTCCACAGCCCTCCATCCTGCGGGGAGGAATAGCCCCAAACCGCCTTACCAGCCCAACCGCTGGCGATTCCTCTCGTCCGGACTAACGACGACCGCGCTCGTTCTTGTTGTTGCCGTCTTGCTTGTTGCCATCGTCCCGGCGGTCGCTGGCCTTTCCGGCTTTGTCCTTGTTCTTCTCTTTGTCCTTATCGTCGTCCGAGTCCTTTTTCTCTTTGTCTCCCTGGCTGCGACCAGGAATAGGCGCAAGAGCAAGATTAACCTCGGTCGTTGCATTCACTTTGACCATGACCTTCTCGCTCTTGCGAGGTAGGAACCCCTTGGTCGTGGCGTGGACCTGGTACTCGCCGATCAACAGGCCCGACAACGCGTACTTGCCACTGGCGTCGGTCTCGACGAAACGTTTGTCGTGGTCGTCGCCATCCTGATCCTCATCCTCGTCCTCATCATGGCCCCGGTTGGGTGTGAAGAACACCCTTGCCCCGGCAATGGGCTTGCCCGTCTCTTTGTCCGTGACTAGGCCGGCAATGTCGCCGCGCCGGTCTTCTTTCGGCCCCTTCTCTTTTTCAGGACGGAGCGCCACGTTGACCACGGCTGTCTCACTGGCCAGGATGACGATGCCGCCTATCTTGGTCGATTTGAAGCCCTCGACCGAGACTTTCAACTGGTAGATGCCCGGCTCAAGGTTCGTGAAGCTGTAGTTGCCCGCAGCATCTGAGGTGGTTTCTTTCACTAGTTCGGCAGTCAGGTCCGCAAGAATGGGAAGCGCAACCCGCTCCTTCAGGAGGGCCACTGCGTGCATGACGGGCAAGCCGTCTGCCGCGTTCACTACTTTGCCCCTAAGGCTGCCCGTGCCGGTGGGTACGACGGCAGGCCGGAGGGCAAAATCCGCTGTGGTTACCAGGTTCACTACGATGAGCACCGAGTTATTGCTGGCCGTCTGGAAGCCGCTCGCAGACGCCTGTACCGCGTACGTGCCTGCTGAAAGCCCAGCGACGCTGTACTTGCCAGCCGCGTCTGTGGAGGTATTAGCCACCACGTTCTCACCCAGCTTCACGGTGATCTGTGCGCCCGCCAGTGCGACAGTTGTCGCGGCGTTCGTCACCGTGCCCTGGAGGTTGCCCTTTGGCGTGGGCTGAAGGGCGATGTTGGTCGTGGTGGTGGTGTCGGCAACGACCTGCACACTTGCGACATCCGCGCTGGCAAAGCCTGTGGCGCTCGCGCTAAGGGCGTAGGTCCCCACGGGGAGATTTGTTGCCAGGTACGTCCCGGCAGTGTTGGTTGTCACAGTGGTGACGACGGTCGCCCCTTGTTTGACAGCTACCTGCGCGCCGGAAATTGGCAGCGTGGTTACCGCATTGCTTACCGTCCCCTGAATGCTCCCCATGGGCGGAAGAACGGTATCCAGCATGAAGTTCAGTGTGGAGGTCTGGTTGGCAACAATCGCTAGCGTTGCTTCTGCAGAGCTGTGGTAATTGGCGGCAAACGCCGATGCTTGGTACGTGCCTGGAGCCAGAGTGTTGAACAGGTAGGCTCCGTTTTGATCCGAGACTGCCGCGTTGACGTTCACCCCAGCCTGCTTAAGCAGCACGGTGGCTTGCGGAATAGCGGCGGAGTTGACTGAAGCCCGCACAAACCCAGAGAGGGCCCCCACCTCTGTAGGTGGCGTTGCTGCGATCAGGGCAAACTCCGCTGCTGTTGTCGCATTAGCGGTCACGACGACACTGTCGTTCGTCATGGAGGCATAGCCTGAAGCGATGGCCGTAACGCGGTACGTGCCCGTCGGAATCGCAGCAAAGCTATATGATCCGTCTGCTGCGGTTGTCGCGGAGAGGGAAACGTCCGCGCCCTGCGTGGCAATCACCAATGCGCCTGATAGCGCGGCGTTGGTTGCGGCCGCTTTCACGTGCCCTTGGATGGACCCATTTATGGTGTTGTCCGGCGCCTCAGTCACAGTGATGAGGTTGCTCATCTGCCTATGCCCAGCAAAGACGTTGCTCGAGAAGAGCATGCTCGCGGCCAGGATGATGCTGGCAATTCGAATGCTTTTATTGGTCAGAAGACTACCTATGAAGGTCATCATATATTCTCCTTCTTGTGTGGTTGCGCGCTTTGCCTTGTGCGCCAATAAGTTTCGTGATTTGAAACCTACGGCGGTCTCAGGCATAATAAGCATGAAGGGGTATTGGGGTGCGCCATAGTACCCTCCTTTCTGCGGGCCGACGGGTTGCCAGCCAGGACGGCCCGTATTTTATTGTTCTCTTGGTTGCCTTCAAACGTTGCGGCTTTTATTAGTGAGAGTCCCCTTCTTTTTTCTGCTGCTCGGATGATTTGTTCTTCTCACGCCGTGGAGCATCTTCCTTCTTCTTCTCCTTATCTTCCTGTTTGTCCTGCCGCTCGGTGTCCTGTTGCCGAGGGCGATCCCCGATTCCCAGGGCCTCTCTCACACGGTCGATGATCTCCTCGGGTAAACGGCGCAGGTCGGGGCCGCCCTTGTTGTCGTTTTGTCCGGTGGCGGCACGGTTCTCGTCTTTCTGGTTTTGCTTGCCATTGTTATTGTCGGAGCTAGCGGTCTTGTCCGCATTCGGCGCTTGGCGTGAGCGACCTTCTTCAGGTGTGGTTGTGACCGTTGGCCTAGCCGTTTTCCCTCGTTCCGCCGTTGAGACGGGAGTCTGTGTGCGTTGAGGAGTCGCGGTTGCAGTTGCTCCAGACGGGTTCTGTCTTTCGGGAGTTGCGCGCCCGCCACCATCGGGCTGGTCCTGCTTGTCACCCTTGTCGCTCTTGTCGCTCTTGTCGGATGAACCTCTGCCCTGCCGTTCTCTCGATGTTTCAATGGCTTCCTGGGCTTTTTGGTGGCCGCTTCGAGACACTTCCAGAGCGCGCTCCAAAGCCGGTTGCGCGCTCTCAGGCGCTGCTTTGGCGACTCTCTCCAACACCTGCTGCTGGCGCTCAGTAATGTCCGCAAGCTGCTGACTCAACGCAGTGAGGTCCTGGCCCTTCGCCATGCCGGCCATCGCAGTTTCAGTCTGGGCGCTCATGCGCACCACCGCGTCAGAAGGGACGCCCCGTCCCTGGTCAGCCAGTTGCGCTATTTCCTCGGTTCGTCTCTGTGCAAGGTGGGCTTGGGCCTGCCCTTTTGCCATCTCATCGAAGGTGAGCGCTATCTGCACCTGTTCCCAGCTCGTTTTCACGGGGTAGAGCGGCTCTCCAGGAAGGGCGCTGGCAGAGGCGACCACCGCGCTGGTGGATCCAACTGCCAAAAGGAGCAACGCGATGCCAACTGCAGCAGCAGGTCGGAGCATGAATGCTGTGAAAAAAAAGTGCGTCCAAGGGGCGGACCGCCGCTGGGCCGCATGAGACAACACGTTGAATCTGGTGGCAGTCTTGGCTTCTTCATTGGGGCTCACCGTGAGCGCTGATCGTACCTGAGACGCCACGCTGAGCATCGCGGTAATTTCTTGTGCCGCATTGGCATGACTGGAAAGCAGTCCTTCAAAGGACTGCCCCTGCTCCTGAGCTTCCAGGGCCTGTTCCAAGAGCTCCTCCATGTTGTGGTTGTGCTCGTTCTGACGCATTGTTGCCTTCCTCTACGAAAGACTATTTCCCGCGTGCGCCACCGTCCGTCGCAGGGCTTGGAGCGCTTGCAGTTGTGTTGATTTCACGGTGCCCTCTGCTTTGCCCAGCGCCTTGGCGGTCTCCTTTACGGAAAGTTCAGCGCCAAAACGCATTGCGAGCACTTCTTGTTGATTGCTTGTCAGCCGCGCCATTGCGGTGATGACTTCTTTCAGGGTTAATGAAAATTCCACTTGTTCTTCCACCTGTTTCCCGCTTTCAAGAGGGATGGCCTCGTTTAGCTCTTGCTGTGGCTGACGAGAGCGGCGTCTGATCATGTCGACGACGCTGTTGTTGGCTATTCGAAAGAGCCATGCCGTAAATGGGATGCCTTGCCACCGGAACGTGTGGAGTTTATCAACCATTTTGAGAAACGTCTCCTGGGTAAGGTCTTCCGCGTCCGCCTGATTGCCCAGCCGTGACAACGTGTATCGATAGATGCGGTCGTAGTAGCGCTCGTACAGCGCTGCCATGCACGCTTCATTTCGCTGCTGGGCTTGGGCCACCAGAGCTTCATCGCTCATGGCCTGGACGTTCAGAGTGCTCACGGGCATCTCGTCATCTAAGTTCCCATCACTGACATCCCCATCCCCCACACAAGTATTATTGCGTTTTCCTACTTGGTACAACGGAGAAAAGGGACAACGGTTTAGGGGAAAGCAAAAGGAGCAGGCAAAAAGCCTGCTCCTTTAATGGCAGCAGTTGGAAAAAGGAGGAGATTATGCTTTTTCCGTGACCTCGTACACCAGAGACTTGCCAAGCATGAGTTGGGTCTGGGCATGCAATGCAGGAAGCGACGCGAAAACCGCTGACGTGATGGGCAGGAGCAGCCACTGTGCGTGAGTGAATGCGACAAACCACTTGCTCATGGTGGCAGGCGGCGCTGGGCGGAGCAGGTGATCCAGCACGACGATAACGACTCCTGGGGCAAGACAGACTGTGAGGATGAGACTGACAATCTGAGGCAGTCCAACACCCGGGGCAAACTCTCGGAGCGGAATGGCCAGTAGTGCCGGCACTGCCCCGCCCAGAGTCAGCAAGAACCAGTGCGTGGACCAGAGGAGGTGGTTTTCCACCAGCGCCCACATGCGCCTGCTCCGGATAACAAACGGAATCTCGGGGTGCACCAGGAACTCTCTGGCTGCATAGGCGATGTCCTCTGCTCCCCACGCATGACGTTTGGCTTGCTTGTAGCGAGATATCAACGACCGCTTGTACGTCTCCGCTTTCACGGCGTCGGCGCCCACCGGTAGGAACACGGGTACCGTATCGACCTCACCATTGAGATGGAAGAAGCACTTGAGGAACATGTGCCAGTCCTCTGGAATCACATCCACATCCCAATAGTCCACCTCATGGGCCATCTGCAGGCTCAACGTATAGGTTGACTGGGGGAACACGAGGCCATGAGGTTTACATAAATCAGACAGGAAGTTCACCGTTGAGAGTGCACTGATGATCCTGGTTGGCATCGGCACATCCCAGATGTTGTTGTATAGAAAGATGGGGGCCTGCCAGAAGCGGCGGTGCCTCTTGGGATCGGTGCTGAAGTAGTAGGTCAGGGCGCTGAAGTAACGGGGGTGTAGGAGGGAGTCTGCATCGCAGCTTGTCACCGTGATGTTGGCCAGGTCATAGCCGAGCCTGTCCACAAGGTGCTCTTTCACCCAGCGGGCAGCCCACGCCTCGTTCGACGATTTCCCTGGAACCTCACCAGGGATATTGTCAGGATGAAAGGTTGCAAAGATATGCGCAAAACTCTCTTTGAACTCTTCCTGCAAGAGGGCCGCTTTGTCTATTGCTTCGGCCTCTTTTGCTTCCATCGCGAGCACCACTGTAATTTGGTGGGACACATCGTCTTGATGAGCCAGATGCTCCAGGGTGAGACGCAGCTTCTCAATCCGTTCATTCAGGTTGGGAATAATGACGACGTGATGAACGGATTCCCAGGGAATGGTGACGTTGCCGTCGTCCAGGGCGCTTTCATATGCGGCGCGCCAGTTGACCTTTTTCTCTCTTTGGAGATTGCTGTACCCTTTGATGGCGTAGTATGCGGCGCTGAGAGAGCGGGTGAACCAGTAGAGATCAAATAGGATGATCGCAAGCGCGACGGGCCAGGGGAATATCATGGGGGCCCAAAAGAGAGCGGAAATGATGAGCCATGTCATCGCACCCGGGAAGATCTCGCCCATGCGTTGCACTGCGGCGGATCGCTGCACGGCAAAGCTCCTTAGCTTGCCCTGAGCGCCGGCATTGGCTGAGGATGCACAGACCTTTCCCGTGATGGCTCCTGGGGCTACTGCGCTGACCTGCGGCAAATGGTAGGAAGTTGTTGGTCTTGGTAAGGTTTGCAATGTCTCTGTGTGCTCCTTTTTCGCTTCCTTTAGCTCACCAATACTGGGATACGCACATACACGGAACCATTCCAGGCGTTGGCAAAGAGGTTCTCAGGTGTGCGGTATGGGAAGGCTATGCTTGAGGGGAATTGGGGGGACGGATTACCTGTGGCGTTGCGTGAACACGCTGCCCGATGATGAACGAGAGGACGCAAATCCGAAGTCCTCATCCGCTGTATCGCAGTTTGGGGACCGAACAGAGGCCTCATGCTGTACCATGACCGTACAAAAGACAAAAAGAAAGGGCTCCCACATAATTGGTGGCCCTTCATACGCCTACGGAGTTAGCTGTCGGGTTAGAGCTGAAAGGTGCTCTCTCGCCTTGCGAGTTCACCCCAAAAAGTGGTTCCCCCGTCTCCCGCATCACGGAAGTTCAGCGGTCAATATTCAGTTCGTCCTTAGTCTAGCGGGGGAGGCCGATATTGTCAATCAGCGGGCTCCCGAAAAATCGGAGGTGGGGTGATGCCGCGTGCGGGATTCTAACCCGCACGCGGTGGGGACTTCGTGTCCCGCATGAGAATGGTCTTCATTCAAGAGCAATAGCCGCTATACGGGCATGCTTTTCAAAGTTGACTGAATGACTTCAGATCGGAACTCCTCGTTTTCTTTCGTAAAACACGGGGCCATGTCGGGTAGTCTCGCTATGAAGTGGGCTTGAACTTGACCAGGGTCCACTCAGGGGTCACATCCTCAAACACGGCCTCCACCAGCATATCGATGTGCACCTGCTCGTGCGTTACTCCCACGATATTTGACGGGATGCGCACCCCGCAGTCCAACTGCACCGAGGCGAACACATAGGGCGCATCGTCGTTGAACGCAGGGTGGCCCGGCTGGTACACCGTGGTGTAGGAGTGGACGAAGCCGCGCCTGCTGACCTTCTGATACTCCAGGTCCTGGGAGAAGCAGTTGGGACACTGCTCACGGGGATAGTGGATCCAGTTGGCGCACTTCTTGCAGCGCTGGATCACCAGCTCGTGGCGCTTGGTGGCAGCCCAGAAGGGTTTGGTCAACTCGATGCGGGGACCGTCCGGTCGGGGAAGTGGTTTCTTATACTCTGCCATCTTCATCATCTCTTAAAGTGCTGCAGTCCCACCTAGGACTAACGTCGCCATATGCGACGGCCATCCCCCTCAGCCGTTGACAAGGGCAATATCATGCCGCGCTACCTGTCGTTGGCCGGCCTCGCCCCGGATCTGCCGCACCGTTTCTACGATCTGCTGACAGCCGCTGGCGCCGGCGGCATTGAGTTGGCCTGCGCCGAGCTGTCCGCCATCGGTATTGAGCGGGAAATCACCCTTGTAGGTGCTGTCAATAGAATCCAACCAGTTGCCTATCTCGCCCTTGGGACAGAGGCCCGCATCTTCAAGGGAGACTGCGTTAAGAATGGTATAGCAGTCGTAGAAATTGGCAAACTGCATGTCCTTGGGACCATATCCTGACATTTGAAAGGCAGCGGGAGCCGAATAACGGACCGGAGATTCCGTCATGATGGGCTTGAGGTACGTCATTGCGTACCCCACGGATAGGCCCGCGCCCAGAACGTAGACGGGGTCATGCCTCAGCGCCTTGGCCCTTTCCGGCGTGGTCACGATGTAGGCGATGGCCCCGGCCGTCGGCATGACGCTCTCCAGGATGTGAAGCGGGTAGTTGATGTAGCGGGAGTTCATGACATCTTCGGTGGTGATGGGTTGCCCCTGGAATGCCGAGCGCTCGTTGGCCTGGGCATTGAACCGCTGCCGGGCGGCAATCTGGGCAATCTGCTCCGGTTTGGTGCCGTATTCGTACATATGACGGGCATACAGCATGCCGTAGTTATTGTTCGCGGCGATGGCTGGCCCGTAGGGGCTCTGCCATTCAGCGGTGATACTGGGCGGCGGCAATGCGGGTGAAGCGTCATTCATATGGGTGCCGCCGGCAGCGGCAGGGTTGCCGGGGTCGCGCGAGCCTCCGCCCACAAACATGATGTAGTTCGCCATGCCGCCCATGAGCACGTGCGACGCAATGGTGAGGGCGCAGCCGGCGCTGGCGCCATAGAAGGTCGAACCAACGCCAAAGTGGATGGCATTGAGACCGAGATACTCGGCCATCTGCGTGGGTCCGGGGTCGCCGCCGTAGGTCATGATGCCATCGATATCTTCTCGGCGGAGCCCGGCGTCGCGTATTGCCTCAGCAGCCGCTTCTGCGCAGAGGCCGAGCATGCTTCTGTTGGGCCAGACGCGTCGGTGCGCGGTTTCGCCAATCCCTACAATTACCGCCTTGCCTCTGATGGTGTTATCTGCCATATAGAGCACCTCGACTCTCTCAAATTAGACCCTCGGATTTTACCACAGTTAGTCCGGGTAGTCCCTATGTGGGTCGTGCAAGAATTCCCCGGTCATACGCTCATGTCCACTATCCACAAGGGACAACATCAACAGCCATGTGGCTCGGGGAGCTACAGGAAGAGGGTATCGAGCATCTAAGCAGCGCGGCATAGACTACCTCGTAGGTGACGTTGCTATCAAAGCCCTAATATCGACCAAAAAATCCCAGGGAACCAACCCCCCGGGTCAATACTTGTGGTGCCGAGGGCGGGATTCGAACCCGCACGCCCTTGCGGACAGCGGATTTTAAGTCCGCCGCGTCTGCCGTTCCGCCACCTCGGCCTACTCCATTTGCTGTCGCCCACCGCGCCTGCCTGCCGTTCCGCCACCTCGGTCTGCTCCGCACGAAAGAAGGACTCAGAACAGGCGTCTGTCCCGAGTCCTTGCGATACTCCTGGGTACATGTTGGAGGCGACGAGCGGATTCGAACCGCTGAATAGGGGTTTTGCAGACCCCCGCCTTAACCACTTGGCCACGTCGCCAGAGAATGGAGCGGAAGACGAGATTCGAACTCGCGACCCTCACCTTGGCAAGGTGATGCTCTACCGCTGAGCCACTTCCGCCCATGATCTTCTGCCCTTGCCAGCTACCAAGGCGCTGGTGCCGAGGAGGAGATTTGAACTCCTACGGGGTTGCCCCCACCGCCCCCTCAAGACGGCGTGTCTACCGGTTCCACCACCTCGGCCCGGACCTCACTCACTTCAGCTGGCAGGAGTGGAGGGACTCGAACCCCCGACACGCGGTTTTGGAGACCGCTGCTCTACCAAACTGAGCTACACTCCTAGGGCCACTGCGCAGCGTGGATTATAGCAAAATAGCGGCTGCTCAGTCAATCTAGTGTACTCGTTCAGGTGATCCGTTACACTTGGCTCCTTTCGTTGAGATGGTGTTGTTGTAGGAAGGCCAAGGGGGTAAGGTAGCCCAGCGCTTGGTGCGGCCTATAGGTATTATAGCGATG
>Ga0082335_1001506_pt1 | contig 48783 bp, 49 predicted proteins | sample Subgrocontami58m_FD_72375 | JGI IMG/M metagenome (GOLD analysis project Ga0082335, IMG submission 72375) | Subsurface groundwater microbial communities from S. Glens Falls, New York, USA - GMW37 contaminated, 5.8 m (SPADES assembly) (version 2) ... | reverse complement strand
TCGATGGCGGAAATCCCAAGGGCCGCGCCCAGCTATTCTAACCCAGCCGCAAGGCGGGATTTTTGTTTGGAGACGTCCGGTCAGTGCCACTATGACAGCGGACAGATCACAGATACCGGTTTCCACCCCCGGATCAAGTCCGGGGGCAGGCTTTTTCGGGATCATGCTCTAAGTGTCTGTCCGGAAAGTTTTGCTTGAAAGCGTTGGTTAAAGGTTGGCATGGGCTCCTCGGCAAGCGTCTTTCCGACACCTCATTAGATTTCTTGGTCTGGAAAAATGAGTCAAATCAAACGCATATTTCCGGACGGACTCTACGGTTTAATCTGCGGTTGATCGTGCAGAACCACGTTCAACAAGGAACTGTGGACTTCAATGTGGCCGTTGCAATCAATAAGGCCCAATTGCCGAAATTTGTTCATGAAAAAACTGACGCGAGGTCGCGTCGTGCCGATCATCTCCGCGAGCGTCTCTTGACTGAATCTTCGCGATGACCGGCTCGGGCTTACTTTCCTTGTCAAAATTCGCCAGCAGCAGAAGAACGCGCACCAGCCGTTTTTCGCTCGAATTGAACAATTGATCGACCAGGTCCTCCTCTACTCAGATGTTGCGGGCTAAAAGATGCGAGATAAACAACTCGGAAAACGCCGGCTGTTCGTGGATCACGCGGACGATGTCTGCCTTTGCCATTCGCGCGATCACGCAATCCGTCATCGCTGAGGCTGTCGCCATACGCCGCGGCTGTCCGGCCAAGCATCCCTCGCCGAAGAAATCGCCAACGCCCAAAAGCGCGACCACGGCTTCCTTGCCCTGCTCGGAGAGGACGGTGACCTTGGCTTTGCCTTTATGAATGAAGAAAACGGAATCCGCAGGATCGCCTTGCGCGCACGCAATTTGATTCTTCTGATAATCGGATAGGGTGTGTCCCCCGTTTACTTTCGAGAGAAACGCTTTAGAATCGAATGGGAGCTTTGCTTTGGGTTTCATAGCAGGCCTTCCTTATCGCGAGGGGTACCCCTCACGCGCGCCGATCGCTACGAGGCTTCACGCGAAGGCAATGTCAGACTCACGATGGTTCCCGTGTTGCCGCTTTCCCGTTCGACCTGGCCGCCGAGCTGTCGCGCAAAGGCCTCGACCAACCGGCCGCCGAGCCCGGAATCCGCGCGTCGAGGATCGACTCCCTTGCCATCGTCGGCGACCGTCAGGCGAAGCTCTCCCGGAATGCGCTTTAGCGTCACCGCGACCGTGCCCCTTGTCTCGCTCGGGAACGCATATTTGACGGCATTCGTTACGAGTTCGTTCACAATGAGCCCGAGCGGAATCGCGCGATCGGCCGGCAGGGGCTCGCTCTCGATGTCGGTTTTGAGCGCGATGGAGGCGCCATTCTCTTTTTGCACCGACTCGATCAGGTCGCGACACAACGCCTCCAGATAGGTCGCCGTATCGACCTCCTCAATCGCATTGGCTTCACTTAGGATGGAATAGAGGCGCCCGAGGGCGGCGATGCGATGCGACACCCGCTCAAGCGCCGCTTTCCCCTCACTGCTCTTCTGATTCCGCGCTTCCAGGCTGACCACGGAAACAATGATCTGTAGGCTGTTTTTGACCCGGTGGGTCAGCTCTTGCAACAGCACGCCGATACGCTGGTGCGCAGTCGCGTGCTCGCGCTCAAGCATCACGCGCTCGGTCACGTCTTCGATCGCCAGGAGGATCAGTTGTATCTTGTTGCCAGGCCGATAAACCTTGCGCGCGTTGAGGCATATTACGCGCCGGCCGATTGATGGGAAGAACTGTTCGATTTCGAAGCCCTCGAATGTTCTTTCGCCAGAAATGATGGTCTCGAGCGCGATGCGGAGCTTGGGAATGTCCCACTCTCCGTTGCCGAGCTCATAGAGCTTTCGCCCGACCGTATGCTCTGGCGCGACTGAGAATGTGTCGCAGAAGGCGCGGTTCGCGAAGCGGATGGTCAGATCGGGATCGAGCACGAGGAGGCCTTCGCGGATCGTCTCCACGATATCCAGTGGCTCGACTTCGCGCATGGCCGGCTCCGGCGCACCTTCCGATGACGGGGCTTATCCTCGACAGCAAGAATACGATCCTGCTCGAAAGGCCACGTCAGTCGGCCGCCAGTCCGGATTATGAGCTCGTTGAGGGCATGTTGTCGGTAATGTACATTACCGAATTCGGCCGGGAGGTGATTTTTATGTGTATGTTTTGGGAAGGTGAAAAGCGACGCGCGTCCGGACCAATTGATAACATTCACAAGATGCCTTCGTGAGGCCCTGCCGATCCAGTATCGTGACTTGCCGCCGGCCGCGCGCAATCAAACCGGCACCTTCCAATTCCCGGGCAGCATTCGTGATGGTTGGCCGCTGGACACCCAGCATTTCGGCGAGCAGGTTCTGCGTGATCTGCAATGCGTCATCGTCACCGCGGTCACGCATCATGAGCAGCCAACGCGCCAGCCGCTCCTTCAGGCTATGCGCGCCGTTGCACGCTACCGACACCAGGACCTGCTCGAGAAAAGCGTGGACGTAAGCGTACATGAGACTTCGGAAGGACGGCATCGACTCCATCGCGCGTGCGAACGCCGCGCGCGACATCTTGGCTGCGCTCCCCGGGATTTGGACGAGAAGCCGGACGGAGGCACTCTTGGCGCCGAAGACGGCTTGCATACCCGTGCAACCCTCCCTGCCGATCGTTGCCATCTCAATGATACTGCCGTCCGCATAAACCGCCACCACCGAGACGATACCGCTATCGGGGAAGAATACATGGTCGAGCGAACTATCAGCGTCCATCAGGACCTGCCCGCGTTGGCATGGAATGTGTTCAAGCTCCGGCAAAAGCTGCTTGAGATTGCGGGATGGCAGGGCGAGTAAAAGCCGATTGCGGGGCCAATTTGATAAAGCATTCATGCCCGTAAACCGCACCGGGTTCGCTTTGGTTCCAAAAGGCAGCGCGTTGTGACGCTATTCTATGGTTTTCCCGTTCAACGCTAGGACCCTGGAATGCGTCCGACAAGAGACAAAAACGGAAATTTCAGGGGCCGCGCCAAGTCATTCTAACCCCGCCGCAAAGCGGGTTTTTTTGTTTGGAGATTCAGCGCGCGCCGCTGGCTGCGGCCACGCGTGGCACCGGTTTCATCGCCGACGCATGAATATGCGCTGCGTTAGGCCCATAGAGCGCGCGGCGGTCGGGGATGGGCTTGAAGCTGCTGGTGAGCCCGACCACCGTCTCCGCCGCGCCCAGCACCAGATAGCCGTCGGGCTCCAGCACGCGGGCGATGCGCTCCAGCACCTCGATCTTGGTCTTCTGGTCGAAATAGATCAGCACGTTGCGGCAGAACACGACGTCGAAGCGGCCGAGCTGGGCGCAGTCGTGCAGCAGGTTGAACGGGCGATACTGCACCATGGCGCGGATTTCCGGCGCGATTTGCCATAATTCCCCGACCTGGGTGAAATATTTCACCAGCATCTGAATCGGCAGGCCGCGCTGCACCTCGAACTGGCTGTAGACGCCGGCCTTCGCCTTCTCCAGCACTTCGAGGGAGAAATCCGTCGCCAGAATCTCCGTGCGCCAGCCGGCGAGCTGGCTGCCCATTTCCCGCAGCGACATGGCGAGCGAATAGGGCTCCTGCCCGGTGGAAGCGGCCGCGCACCAGATGCGGATGCGCTTTTGGCTGGCCCGGGCGACGAGCAGCGCCGGCATGATCGTGTCGCGGAAGTGATCGAAGGGAATTTTGTCGCGGAAGAATAGCGATTCGTTGGTCGCCATCGCCTCGACCACGTCGACGATGAGGGCTTCGTTCTCCGGTGCCTTTAATTTCTGTATGAGCCCTGCGAGGCCGGCCGCGCCGCATCTGCGCGCGACCGGCAGCAGCCGGCTCTCGACCAGATACTGCTTGTCGCCGGCCAGCATGAGGCCGGACCGCTCCTTCAAGAGCTTGCGCAGATAGTCGTAGTCGTGCGGAGTCACTACCGGTCTCCGCAAAACAAACGGGTTATTTTTGCCGCGATGCGGTCGAGCGGGAGCACGGCGGAGCACAGGCCGGCGTGAGCCGCCGACCCCGGCATGCCCCAGACAACGCTGGAGGCTTCGTCCTGCGCCAGCACGCTGCCGCCGGCGCTGACGACTTCGCCGGCGCCCTGGGTGCCATCGGAGCCCATGCCGGTGAGGATCACAGCCAGATTCCAGCCGCCCCAGACCTTGGCGGCGGAGGCGAACAGCGGATCGACCGCGGGCTTGCAGAAATTGATGGGCGGCCCGTTGTCGAGCTGGGCCACCGCGGTGCCGTTGTTGCGGGTTATGCGCAGATGCCGGCCGCCGGGCGCGACATAAACGGTGCCAGCGAGGATCGGTTCGCCGTCCTGCGGCTCATGCGCCGGCCGGCCGCTGACGCGGGCGAGGTGCTCGGCAAGAATAGTGGTGAAGGTCGGCGGCATGTGCTGCGTGATGAGCACCGGCGCGCGATCAATCACGCCGCTCAGGCTGGCGATAAGCGTGCCGAGCGCCGGCGGCCCTCCGGTCGAAGAGCCGATCAGCAGCACGCGCGGGGGTGTGGCCGCAAAGGGACGCAGCTTGATCTCCACCGGCGGATGCAGGACATGTAGCGGAGGCGCGGCGTGGACGATGCCGGCTCCCTGCGGGGCTTTTCGCCCCTCGACGGTGAAGCCGCCGTTGCGGACGGGAACAACCGGAGCGGCGACGGGAGTGGGCGCGCCGATGAAGGATTTGCGGCCGCGCCGGCGCCAGCCGAGGTGGCGGATTTTCTGGATCAGGTCGTGGCGGAACGTGGTCGAGGTCGTGACCTCGTGATTGGTGTCCGGCTTCGGGATATAGTCGGCGGCGCCCAGCGAAAGCGCCTTCAGCGTCACCTCGGCGTTGCGCCGCGTGAGGGTGGAAACCATGATGACGACGAGATTCTGCTTCTTCTGCAGTAGCAGCGGAAGCGCGGAGAGGCCGTCGAGCACGGGCATCTCGACGTCGAGCAGGACGACTTCGGGATCGACACGTTCCAACTCGTCGAGGGCATCCTGGCCGGTGCGCAGCGACGCCACGATCTTCAAGTCTGGTTCCGCATCGACCCAACGCGAAACCAGCCCGCGGACGACGACGGCGTCGTCGACGACCATGACTCGGATCGGCCCTTGTCCTGCGGTCAACAGGGTTGGCGTGACTGCGGCGGCAACGCTCATCGGACGCGGTACTCTGTTACGCGAAGGAACGAAAAAGACGAACGGAAGCGCCGATCAGATCAGACCGACTTCCTGGAACTTGGCTTCGACGATTTCCTTGTCGAAGGGCTTCATGATGTATTCGTTCGCTCCGGCATGCAGCGCCCGGGCAATGTGAGCCACGTCGTTTTCCGTGGTGCAGAACACGACCTTGGGACGATCGCCGCCGGGCATCCGGCGGAGTTGCCGCAGGAATTCGTAGCCGTCCATTTTCGGCATGTTCCAATCGAGCAGAACGGCTTCCGGCAACTGCTTCTGGCAGGATAGCAGCGCCTGTTCTCCGTCCTCGGCTTCGAGGATCTGGAAGTCCAGGCCCTCGAGAATGCGTCGAGCCACCTTGCGGATGACGCTCGAGTCGTCGACGACCAAGCAGGTTTTCATCACAGCCTCACTTCACTTAACCGCGGGGATGAGCCCGCACTCCACTTTCATTTCACCGCGCCGGCCGGTACCGGCTAGGCAGCCTTGATTTCCGGCCCCACGTGCAGCACACGGTCAACGTCCAGGACGACCAGCAGCTGCGCTTCCAGCCGGTATATGCCGGCGGAAACCTGTGCGAGCCGCACATCAAGATTGACCGGGTTCACCTCGCGGCTGCTGTCGGGAAGCTTCATCACCTCGCCGATATCGTCGATGAGAAGGCCGTAGGATTCGCCGCGGCATTCAATGCCGACCGCCATGGCCGGCCGGTCGCCCTCACGCTTCGGCAAGCCGAGGCGGCAGCGCATATCGATGACGGTGACGATGCGGCCGCGCAGGTTGAGGATGCCGGCGATCTCCGGAGCCGACAGCGGAACCGGGGTTAGGCGTTCCGGCATGAACACGTCCTGCACCCGCGAGATGGGCAGGCCGAACAATTGCTCGCCGATCGTCGCCGTGACGTATTCGGTGAAGCTTCCGCTGCCGGTTTCGGTGCCTGCCTTCATATTCCGTTTCCTATGCCGCCTGATGCACGTCGGCGGTCTGCTCCTTGAGCGCCGCGATGAGGCCTTGACGGTCGAACTTCGCCACATAGTCGTGGAAGCCGACTTGGCGCCCGCGCTCGATGGCGTCGGGCGAGATCATCGACGAGAGCGCGATGAGCGGCACGCCCGCCATGCGCGGATCGCCGCGCACCTGCTGCGCGAGATCGAAGCCGCTCATGCCGGGCATTTCGATATCGGTGAGGATGACGTCGAAACGCTTGCCTTTCTGCAGCAACGCCAGCGCGTCTTCCGCGCCGCTTGCCGTGGTGACCTCATAGCCGGCGGCCTTGAGCACCGGCGAAAGCATGTTGCGGAAGAACGCCGAGTCATCCACCAGCAGCACGGTGCGGGCCCGGAGCGCGGTGCGAGTTTCCTTGCGCCGGAACCAGTCCTCGAAGGCCAACGGGAGAAAATGCCCGAGGTCGATGATTTCGGTGGCTTGGCCCTTGATGACAGCCGAGCCGAGTATTCCGGGCCGGTCGCTGCCGACCTGGATATCGAGCTTGTCGTCGACGATGTCGATGATCTCGTCGACAACGAGGCCCATCGAGCGTCCCTCGTCGGAGAATACCAGCAGGGATTGCAGGCCCCCGCTCTTCACCCGCACCTCGTCGCTGATCGGCACGAGCGGCATCAGCTGGCCGCGGTATTGCACGAGGTGGCGGCCATTGGAGAGTTCGATGCGCGCGGCATCGATTTCCTCGAGCCGGGTAATGAGCGACAAGGGCACCGCTTTCGGCTGCGGAGACCCGGCGCGGAAAATCAGCATCGAGGTGGACTGCTCGGCGGCATCGCGGGGCCGTGCGTCCTCTTCGCTCCGGCCGCCCGAACGCACCGATGATCCCAGCGCCTGGGCGAGGCCATTGGGATCGACGATCAGGATGACCGATCCGTCGCCGAGAATGGTGTTGCCCGAGAATAGGCCGATATGCCGCAGCATCGTCGACATGGGCTTCACCACGATTTCTTCCGTGTGAAACACGCCGTTGACGATGATTCCGAAGGTCTCGTTGCCCACCTGCGTCACGACGATGAATCCATCTTCGGCATCGCCCCGCTTGCCGCGTTCGGCCCCGAGCAGGCTGGTGAGATGCACCAGGGGCAGCAATTTGCTGCGTAACCGAAGCACCGCCGCGTCCTTGATGCGCTCGATGCGGTGTTCCGAATTGCTCCGGGCGCGCACGAGCTCGACCACCGAGAGCTGCGGGATGGCGAAGCGGTGGCCTCCGGATTCCACGATCAGGGCGGAGATGATGGCCAGGGTAAGCGGGATCTTGATGGTGAAGCTCGATCCCTTGCCGGGCGCCGATTTGACATCGATGGTGCCGCCGATCTGATCGATATTGGTGCGCACCACGTCCATGCCGACGCCGCGGCCGGACACGCTGGTGACATTCGACGCGGTGGAAAATCCCGGCGCGAAGACGAACTTCTGGATCTGCGCCTCGGACATCTTCTCGGCCTCAATCTCCGAGACCAGTCCACTGGCAATCGCCTTGGCCCTGATTTTTTCCGTGTCGAGGCCGCGCCCGTCGTCGGCGATCTGAATGATGATGTAGCCGCCCTCATGATAGGCCGACAGGCGGATGGTGCCCTTCTCCGGCTTGCCGGCGGCGCAGCGCACATCCGACGTCTCCAGGCCATGGTCCGCTGAATTGCGGACCATGTGGGTGAGCGGGTCCTTGATGAGGTCGAGCACCTGGCGGTCGAGCTCGGTCTCCGCGCCGTGCATTTCCAGCTCGATCTGCTTGCCGAGTTCGGCGGCGAGATCGCGCACGACGCGCGGCAGCTTCTGCCAGGCATTGCCGACCGGCTGCATGCGCGTCTTCATGACGCCTTCCTGCAACTCGGCGGTGACGCTCGAGAGCCGCTGCAGCGGCACCTTGAATTCGGAATCCTCGTGGCGGCGCACGATCTCCAGAAGCTGGTTGCGCGTCAGCACCAGCTCGGACACCATGGTCATCAGCTTTTCCAGCGTATCCACATTCACGCGGATCGACTGGTTGACGACCCTTGATTCCGCCTTTTCGTCGTCGTGCTTGCTCTCGTTGGATGCGGTTTTAGCGGAGGACGCGGCTTTCTTTTCGGGAAGAGGCGCCGGACCCGGGGTCTCGCGGAAGGCGCGCTCAAGCTCGTCGAGCGAGACTTCGCCAGGGCGCAACGGCCTGTCGAGCTTTTGATTGACCAGCGTGCCCACGGTCCCCGGCGGGGAAGCTGCCGCGGGCGCCGGCGCGCCGGAGGGCTGCTCCAGCATGCGGTGTAGATTGCCGATGAGATCATCATCCGTCCCGGCCGGCTCCTTCTGGTGCTTTTCCAGTTCATCGAGGATTTCCTTGATCCGGTCGATGGTGAAGAGAATGACCGTCACCGCTTCGCCGGTGACCGGCATGCCGTCGCGAAATTTACCCATCAGGGTTTCGGCCGCATGCGCCAGCGCCTCGAGGCGCGGGAGGCTGAGGAAGCCGCAGGTGCCTTTGATGGTGTGAACCAGCCGGAAGATATTGGCGAGAATGCTGGCGTTGTTGGGTTCCTGCTCGAACCGCACAAGCTCCACGTCGACGACGCCGAGACTCTCGTTGGTCTCGGTCAAAAATTCGCGCAGCAGATCGTCCATGGAAAACGGCCTTGATGGCGGGCGCGGTCCCGCGGACCGCCGCCTTTCGCGAGCAGTGCCAGTGTGTTGGTAAAGCGTTTAATTTTGGTATCGGAAGCGCCCCGGGGCGGCGCGCCGGAAGGTAATCGTTAAGATTTGTTAACCACTTTTTCCGGTCAGCGCGCGGATACCGTGATGGCCTCACCCTCGGGGGCCAGCGTCACCGCCAGGCCGCAGCTTCTGGCCAACAGGCCGGTATAGAAGGGCTGGATGGTATGGGCATCCACTCCTGCCTCCGCGGTGCCGGAAAGCAGTTCCGGCGCGTGCGGCGGAATCCGCGCGTTGGGCCCCGCCGCGGTGATGCGGAAGCTCATGGATTCGCCCTCGCCCAGCGGATCGACAGTCAACGAGCCCCCGCGCGGGATCGCCTGTCCGGAAATGATCAGCATATTGAGCAGGAGCTTGACCCGGTTCTTCGGCAGCAGCGCGCGCGGCACGTTCCAGTTCAGCTTGATCTTTTCGTCCTCGATGAATCCGCGGGCCATGCCTTCCGCGTCACCGAGATCGATCTGTGCCCCGGCCGAGCCCGCCGCGCCGAAGGCCAGCCGGCAGAATTGCAGGCGGGCTGAGGCGTTGCGGGCGCTCTTGTTGATGAGATCGAGCGCAAAGGTCCTGGTTTCCTCGTCCTTCTCCTCCTCCAGCACTTCCAGGCCATTGACGATAGCGCCGACCGGGCTGATGAGGTCGTGACAAACCCGCGAGCAAAGAAGCGCGGCGAGATCGAGAGCATCGAGGGTAATGGGGCCGGCCATGAGATGTCTCCGGAGTAGCTGCGGAATACGGGGGGAAATATGCAGGACGATTCGGCGACCGGCCGATGCGGTGCTGATACACCGCCCGCGCGTGCCCTGCCAAGGCGCCGGGTTACGGGCTGAGCGTACGCAGCACCGCGGGCCATTTCCGCTCGGCCGCAGCCGCCGCGCTTTCGGGGTCGGCGGAAAAAGCCCGTCGAGCCTCAGGACTGTAGAACAGATAGAGACGTTCGCCGGCGATGGTCCAGATTTGCGGATGGCCTGGCGTGCCCACGCCGTGCGCCGCCGCCACCGGGTCGTGACCCCCGAAAGCCGGAATATAGACTTCGGGATTTGCCACGAAAGCCGCGCGGTTGCCCTCGTTGCGGAAGCGCCAAGTGGCGCCGGCGAAACGATATTCGAACTCCCCTCGCCCGACCATCGCTTTGGCGTCGGTAAAATAGGCCACGGGGTCGAAGCCATTGAGAGCCAGCCCCCGGTGCGGATCGCTGACAATGCGTTCCGTGGTGGCGGCATGGCTTGGCCGCAGGTACGGCAGGCCGCCTGCCAGGAGCAAACCGAGCCCCATTTTAGCCAGAACCGCCAAGCCCCACGGCTTCCGTTGCTGCCGCGCTGCCGTCATACTTCTCCCCGATGGTACCTTGATTCGTGGCTGCTGGACTCGAATTTAGGCCGTCCGCGTGAGCAACGGGTTAAACGGCCGACCTCATCTTCGAAGGAGCATTCGATGCGCGCCGCCCTGCGTTTCCTCGCCCTCACCCTTTTTGCGGCCAGCCTCGGCGTCGTGCCCGCGGCGGCGCAATCCACCCCGCAGCCTGCCCATCCGCAGCCGTCGAGTAGAACCTTCTCGGCGCAGGAAATCGTCGGTGCCGGGCATCGCTTCTTCGGCACGGTGTCGCGCGGGCTCGCCGCCGTCGTTGAAAAAGCGACCAGCCGCTGGGGCCAGCCCAATGGCTATATCCTTGGCGAGGAAGGCTCCGGCGCCTTTGTCGGCGGCCTGCGCTATGGCGAGGGCACACTTTACACCAAGAATGCCGGGGACTTGCGCGTCTTCTGGCAAGGTCCCTCGATCGGCTTCGATTGGGGCGGCGAGGGCGCCCGGACCATGATGCTGGTCTATAACCTCCCGGCCACCGGCGCGATCTATCAACGCTTCGGCGGCGTGGACGGCTCGGCGTATTTCATCGGTGGTTTCGGCATGACAGCGCTGACCGCCAACAACATCGTGGTGGTGCCGATCCGCTCCGGAATAGGCATGCGGCTGGGAGCCAATATCGGCTATCTGAAATTCACGCCGCAGGCGACCTGGAATCCGTTCTAGGCCCTCCCGGCGTCCAATTTCGCTCCAAGCGCTGAAAAGTGTCATGGAACCTTCATTTGCGGTCATTATTCCGCCCTCGGCCGATTTAGGTTAACCAAAGGAGAAGCTGGCGATAATCCTCCCCCCGTGGCATCTTAGCGGCGTAAAATAAGGTAAATTCGGGAGGCGCTTTTCTATGGTCGAACCCATCATGTTTTTTGGGATCGGGTTCCTGGTCGCGGGCCTGTTCGGGCTGATCTTCATTCCCCTCGTCCACGCCCGCGCCGTGCGCCTCACCATGCGGCGTCTCGAGGCCTCGACGCCGCTCTCCATGGCGGAAATCCAGGCCGACAAGGATCAGTTGCGCGCGGAATTCGCCATGTCGACGCGCCGCCTGGAAATGAGCGTCGAGCAGATGAAGGCCAAGACCACGAGCCAGCTCGCCGAGCTCGGCAAGAAATCCGACGCCATCAACCGGCTCAAGCTGGAACTGGGTGAAAAGACCGCGACCATCTTCGCGCTGGAGGCGCGCGACAAGGCGCTGAAGGACCAGCTGCGTGTGACCGAGGAAGAGCTTTCGTTCAAGCTCAACACCATGCGCGAGGCCGAGCGCGCGCTGGCCGAAAAGGAAGCCGACCTCGCCAAGCTCACGTCCGTGCTCGACCAGCAGTCGGTAGTCAACGACAGCCAGCGGATCGAGCTGGTGGCGCTGCGCACGCAGATCGAGGCGCTCAAGGACCGCGTCAGCGACAGCGAGAAGGAAGTCAAGAACACCGAGGACCGTCTTGGCCGCGAGCGCTTCGACGCCAACGAGGCGAGTGCGGCGCTCAATGCCGAACGCACTAAGGTGGAGCACCTGGCCGTCCGCGTGGGCGATCTGGAGCGCCAGCTCGTCGCGCAGACTACGGAAGCCGAAATTCTCGGCCGCCGCGCCCAAGAACTGGAGACGCGGCTCGCCCATCAGGGACGGCTTCTGGCCGAACGCGACTACCAATGCGACCAGTTTCGCACCCAGCTCGAAGCCGTGCGCAAGACCGAGGCAGACCTGCGCGCGGAGCTTTCCGAGATCGGCGGCCGCCATCGCGCCGAGCTTGAGAGTCTCAAGACGGAAAAAGCCACCGCCGAAGAGCAGCTCGACCGCGTGCGCGAGGAGCGCGCCAAGCTGCACCGCGAAATCGCCGCCATGAAGCGCGACACGGAATCCAACTGGGCGTCAGAGCGCGTGGAAAACGCCTTGCTGCGGGAGCGGATCAACGACGTGGCGGCGGAAGTCGCCCGCCTCACCGCCGCGCTCGAAGGCCCGAACTCGCCGATCGAGACCATTTTGGCCGAAGACGCGCCGAGCGTGCACGCCAACGGCGGCGAGTCTGCCATCGCGAGCGACGCTGCCGCATCCGCCGGCCCGGAAACGGGAGAAAGCAAAGGCAATCTGGCCGAGCGCATCCGCGCCTTGCAGGGCAAGGTCACACGGATTTCGCCTCCTAAGCCGGCTTGAGCCGCGCGGGCGACGGCGCATGGGCGCTGCTTGACTTAAGCAAGCGTAGGGTGAGCAAAGGCGCGGCCGCGCCGTGCTCACGCAAAGCTGGCGAATGGTGGGCTCGCTTCGCTTAGCCCGCCTACGATTGGTTCGTCTGCTCCGCAATCAGGTCATGGACCGCAATCCAATACCGCGCGCCAGAACGATTGCAATCCCGTTCGGCGAGGAAGGCGCGTAGCAGCGCTTCCGCCCCGTCGTCGTAGCACTCAACGAGGATGGCGCAAGCCGTCGCAGGATGTGCCGGCGGGGTCGGTCGATCGCCTGTTACCATAGCAGCGCGGCCTTTTGGTTAGGCACTTTTATCTCGTTTTGAGATTATCTGTAAACCGGATTTACTGTCTTACCCCTTGAAAACAAGGGGTCAGTCAGAATGTCTCGTACCTTCGGCTCACCGCGTCACAAGGCGCTGGTGACCTTCATCAAGAAGCAGCGAAAAGATGCGAGGCTGACGCAGGCGCAGGTCGCCAAGCGCATTCACCGCTATCAATCGTTTGTTGCGACGTTCGAGCGTGGGCAAAAACGAATAGACGCGGTGGAGTTGGTCGAGATCGCGGAAGCGATCGGCTTCGACCCGAAAGAAGCAATCAGGGTTATCGTGAAGGCCAGGAAGCACGCGTAGGAGGCAAGCGTGCTTGACTTAAGTCCGCCTGCACTTCTAAATCCGCACGTCAATCCGCAAACTTTGGCGGGCGCTTAGCTCAGCGGGAGAGCGTTCCCTTCACACGGGAGAGGTCGTAGGTTCAATCCCTACAGCGCCCACCATTGTTTCAGAGACCCAAGGCACTTCCTGCTTCTGGCCAAATGCGCTTGAAAGCACCTATTCCATAACAGACGTGTCACCGCAATCCGCGGTGGCGGAAGATCGCTTATTGTTATAAGATTAACAAATTGAGGAATCCAATGGAGGGGATCATGAGCGTACGAAGGAGCGCGGCGAAAGCCGGAGCGATACAGGCTGTGAAGACACTGGTCGCTGCCGCCAAAGGCGGCGCGAGCGGCGGCCCGGCGGGAGCGGCAAGAGCAGCAGCCATAGAAGCCCTGGTGCCGATCGCGAGAGCCGCAATCGAAGGCGTCAGGGCTGTCAAGGCAATCAGAGAGGCCAATAAGGCGGAAGCAGCGCTTAAAAATCAAAAGAAGAAAGGGCCGAAACGGAAATAGCGCCGCTTCCGGCGTTGCCAGCGGTGCGCTGGAGCCTCGCGCGCTCAAGCGCACCGCCTCCGTTCATTTCCAGGGGATTTGCGCGGGCGGCCGGATTAATCCAGCAGCCGGCAATCAAACATCAATAACACTAGATTTTTATCATCAACGTGTTGACCCGCGGTGTTTCCAAAGAGTTCCTGGCGCATCTCTTGGTAGAGTTTGGCTTCGGCCAGCCATTTCTCCCGAGGATCATCGCAGTTTTTGTAATCATCTTTATATAAGGTCCGGAATAAATCCGACATCGCGTCGACGACCGGTTTCGAACTGTAGAGGGCGATAAAAAATAGCGCATTCTTGACTAACTTGTTGTACTCGGAATCCAAATTAATGCGCTCGGCTTCCGACAGGCTGTGCCACTTTTTATTGAGCGTTCGCAGCACCGTTTGACCTTTGAAAAACTCGATATAGGCATCCTTCCGAAGCTCAAGCAATGTCTTTGCTTCTTCCAGCCGCGTATCGAAATATTGCTGGTAAAAGGCCCCCATGAGTCCTCCCGCCACGGTAAAGAAGAGCGCGACAAGACCTGGCGCAAACATTGGGAATATATCGGCTATTTTTTTCATGCTGCCTCCATGTATTCGTATAGGTGCGGCGCCCCTGAGGGATTTCCGCAGCAGCGAAGCCCATTTTTGTCCGGCGCTGTTGCAGGCTGTCGGTTACTGTTGGCAGTGATGCAGCAGAAAGCCCGCGAAACACCGCGGCAAAAACCTGCTCCGCAATCATACGCCAATGATGCCCTATTTCTGGCGCGGGCGACATAGCAACCGCCGCGTTGGGTCTGGATATACTCTGATAATTTTTCGCCAAGATACGGGAGAGGTCGTAGGTTCAATCCCTACAGCACCCGCCATTTAATCTCTTGTCGCCGATCACGAGCCGAGCCCGCCCTCCGCGGGTGGCATCGGCTTTACTTTCACGCCCAGATAACTGGCCTCCGGCCCGTAGAGCAGCGCCGCCACGTCGTCGGCCTTCAGCAGCTTGACGAGCTGATCTACCTGACCGGAGAGCGGAAGCACGAGACCAGCGGCTTGCGCCAGGTCCATGGTGACGTCCATGTCCTTCTCCTGCCAGGTGAAGCGCGTCGAATCCCAGCGCGCAAGTGTGCCGTTGTAGGCCGGGCATTCGAGCAGCACTTCGCGCATCCGCTGCGCATCGACGCCGTAGCGTTTGGCCAGCAGCAGCGCCTCGTAATTGGAGACGCAATGCACCCAATGCAGCAGATTGTTGCAGGCCTTGGCGAGCTGGCCCGAGCCGACCGGCCCGACCCGCATAACTGCTTTGCTGTAGGCCATCAGCGCCGGGCGGGCGAACTCGACGTCCACTTCGCTGCCGCCGCACAAGGACAACAAGGTTCCCTGCTTGGCGCCCGACGCGCCGAACACCACCGGCGCATCAATGAAGCGGATGCCGCGCGCCGCGCAGACTTTCGCAAGCTCGCGCATGGTGTCGGGATGGTTGGTGGCGGCGATGGCGATGAGCGAGCCCGGCGCGGCGTGCTCGACCAGCGCAGTGGTCACCTCGCGCGACTGATCGTCGGTGCTGACGACAACCACAAAGATTTCGGCAAGTTTAGCCAGTGCGGGAAGATTTTCCGCGACGGCGGCGCCGCGTTGTCCCGCGGCCTGAAGCCGCTCGTTGTTGATGTCATAGGCCGACACCGTGTGTTCCTTGTCGATCAAATGACCGGCCATGGCAAAGCCCATGTCACCGACGCCAACGACTCCCACTTTCATTTTGCTGATCCTTTTGCCTCTGCTGTTTCTCTGCTTTTAAGGACGAGCCTTATGGCTGTCAAAACAACAGCGGATCCCGCCAGGGCGCGGCGATTTGGTGAGTATTGCTGAAAACGATCCGGCCAGGGCGATGGAACGTGTCCGCCGCGCCTGGCCATTATTCGATGTAGCCCGCGTTAGTTAGGGCATATCAGACGATGCGGTCCGTTTCTTCTCCAGCGCCCTCTTGATGAGGATCATTGTCTCCGGCTTCTGGTTGAGTGCCTCTTTGATCCTCTTCGCCACGTCCTCACCGTAGAGGGGATCGATGGGCATCAATCGTTTCTTCGCATTGGCCAGCAATTCCGGATCCTCCAGAGCCGCCCGATAGGCGTTGCGCAATGCCGCCAGCCGATCTTCTGGAATTCCCGGCGGGCCAGCGGTGAGGCGTCCAATATCGCCCTGCGACTGAATCAATGCGATGAGAGCTTCTGCAGTCGGATCAGTGACCATAGACGCAAGTTGAGGAACGTCATCATCAATGCCGCCAATCTGGGCGATGAAGCGGCCGTGACCTTTCCTCACAAACGGCTCCCACGACGATCTTGAAGATACTGCGCCCCCAATCTCACCGCGCTGTACCGCCGATTGATCCTCGTCTCCGCTGTAGCCAGTGAGCACCTTGACGGGCAGATTCAACACGTTGGCGAGCATCACCGACTCGACATACGTCGCGCTGCCGATGCCGCCGGTCGCGAAATTGACCACGCCTTTGTATTCCACCAGATCCTGGAAAGATTTGATCGTCGACTGGCTGCCGATGGTGATGACACGGGGGTCTGAAGCCGCTTTGCCGATCCACGACATCCGAGCCAGGTCAAATCCGACACCAGGATTCTTGATGAGCTGATTGTAGATCAGGCCGGTGTTGAAAATACCGATCGTCAGCCCGTCCGGGTTCGCCGCATAGATGGCGTTTGCTCCGATCAGGTGCCCGGCGCCCGGCATATTCTTCACGACAAAGTTGGAGCCAGGCAGATGTTTCTGCATGTATGCCGCCACAAGCCGGGCATAGGCGTCATACCCGCCACCCGGCGACGTAGCGGCAATGTAAGTTACGGTCTTGCCCTTATAGAAGTCCGCCCCGGTCTGAGCAGGCGCCGGTGAGGCAGCCATGGCCACGGCCAACAAGCTCCCGGCGGCGGACAGAAACCCCCGCGACATTCCCCGCATCACGTCCTCCACTGTTAGTAGCGTGTTCTTGGTGCAGTGACGCAGGAATACTAAACTGTAGATATTGCCTTCCTTCTATGGCCAGGAAGGCAATTCTAAATTTGCTGGAAAGTAAGGAGTAACTTTAATTGCGGCATTCACGGTGAGCGACGTAGGGCCACCTCACTTATGGCAGAGCCATTCGCGCCCGCTTCTCGGTGAGCACGAGGTAGAGTGAGCTTAAGACGATCAGCGCCATGCCGGCAAAGCTCCACAGCCCCGGCAATTCGCCGAACAGCAGATAGCCGAGCACCGCGGAATAGATGATGCGCGAATAGTCGAGCGGCACCAGTACGGTCGCATCGCCCTGACTCAAGCCGTGGGTGATCATGGTCTGCCCGGAGATGCCGAGGAAGCCGACGACCGTAAGCAGCGCCAGCTCCGGAACAGTCGGCGTGACCCAGAACCAAAGCGCCGGGATCAGAGCAAAGGCGGCATTCCAGAAGGCATAATAGAACATGATGACGCGCGTGGGCTCGGTCGTCTGCAGGCGCTTGATGCAGATGACGACGAAGCCGCCGAACAGCGCGCCGAGCGCCCCGACGAAAGCGCCGGGCTCGAACCCGGAGGTGAAAGGACGAGCATAGAGAAGGATTCCCGCAAAACCCACGAGTGCAATAATGGAGCGCCGCAGGCCTGCCATTTCGCCAAGAAAAATCAGCGCGAGCGGAATCATGAACAGCGGACGGGAGAATTGCAGCGCCATGGCGTCGGCCAGCAGCAGGTGTGTGATGGTCCAGAAGAAACAGGCATTGCCCACCGCGCCGGTGGCGCCGCGCACGAGATGCATGCCGAACCGCTGGGTGCGCAGCGGCTCCAGGGGATTGCGAATGAACAGCGGCAGCACGAAGAAGAAGCCGATCAGCGAGCGGAAGAAAAGAATCTCTATGCTCGGGATACGCGACCCGAGGTATTTCACCAAAGTCGCCATGACCACCAGCGTCAGCGAACCGGCCGACACCAGGAAAGCACCGCGTGCGACCGGCTCCAGGGCGCTCCAGCGCGCCCGCACGAGGGCGAAAGAGTTTTCTCGCATCTTCTGGATTCGGCCAAGATTCCGGATGAAAAAGAATAGGACAGGCTATATAGAGATAACTCTACGCTCGAAAGGAAAAATCTTGGCGAACCACGACACGCTAAAATCGGCGCCCGCCGCCGCCGGCCACAACCGCAATTTTGACGAGGTGGTCTGGGAACGCAAGACTAAGAACCGGGTGTTCGTCCGCGCCCTGGAAGGCACCTACGGCGAGCTGGTGAAGGAGCTGTTCACCCAGCCGCGCGTGTACAAGACGCGCGACCTGAAGTGGAAGGGCGGGCCGCAGACCTACGGCAAGAAGATCATCAACCCGCAGGCCAACAAGGTCACCCAGGCGATCGAGACGCATATCGAGGTCTACGCACCGGGCGGGCGCAATAGCAAGCACGGCCACATGAACAGCGCCGTCTTCTATGTGCTCAAAGGCAAGGGCCACGACGTGCACGACGGCCGAAGGTACGACTGGGAGCCCGGCGACGCCATGATCGTGGAGAATGCCTGCGTGCACCAGCATTTCAGCGACGAGGACGAGGAGGAATGCATCGTCCTGGTGCTGAAGGCGAAGCCGCTGTTCCTGTTCATGCACATGCTGTTTCAGAAGGTCTCGGAGTTCCCCTCCAAGACCGGCACCGCGAAGCAGCTCGCCTTCACCCCGCCGGGGGATTTGTAGTCCTTCGACTTTGGGAAAGCAGTTTAACCGTCACCCTGAGGTGCGAGCATCGCTGGCACAGCCAGCGTGCGAGTCTCGAAGGGGCGACGGCCCCGGCCGCTCATCCTTCGAGGCCCGCGCTGCGCGCGGGCACCTCAGGATGACGGATCAATAACATTCATATCAATGATGATGATCGTGCCCGTGGTCATGGCCGTGGTGATGATCGTGATCGTGGTCGTGATCATGCCCGTGGTCCGGCTCCATCCCTTCCGCTTCCTGATAGCCGAGCATCATCGCTTCGATCACCTTGCGCAGCGGGTCTTCCTGCAACGACATATGCGCGGCGAGGAATCCGGCGAGCCGCGCGAACACCAGCGGCTGCGCCGCCAGGCGTTCGTAGTGATGCCCCTCTTCCGCGCTATCGGCATCGCGCGCGCTGCGCGAGAGCGCGTCGGTGAACAGCTTGTCCATATAGGCGTGCAGGTCATTGCCCGGCTGCTGGGGGGCGCGGGCATATTGCGCCAGCAGCGCGCGCGCATGGCCGAGGAAGCGCAGGTATAGCCGCTCTTCGACTTCGCTCGGGCCGTCTTCTTCTACGTCACCGCACATGGCTTTGGTTCCTCCGCGTCGTCAGCAATTGTCATCCCGGACGGCGAGTGAAACGAGCCGATCCGGGACCCATAAATGCCCTGGAATATGGGTCCCGGCTCTCGCTGCGCTCTGCCGGGATGACAACAAAGAAGCCCGGCCATGACGGCTGCGTCAATACCCCTCGGCGTTTTCCAGCTGCTCGAACCAGTCGAAGCCCATGGGCTTCACAATCCGGCTGTTGACGACGATGATGCGCGCCTCGCTCTTCGGGTCGGAGTTGAAGTGCTGGTGCGCGCAATAGGGCGGGATATAGACGAAATCGCCCATCGTCCATTCGAAGCGCTGCGGCTCCTTCTCCCACTCGAACTCCATCTTGTCGTGGCAATCGAACTTCACGTCCCAGTGCAGATCGTAGCCGCTGCCCTCGACGACGTAGAAGACTTCCTCGGACAGGTGCCGGTGCTTGCCGGACGCCTTACCGGGCGGGAGGAACTGCATGTAGATGTCGAGGCAGCACTCCTTGGTGTCCATCTTCTCGTTGATGATCCACTTGATGAGGCCGTCGGGCGAACGCTCCATCGGCATCTGGTTCGCTTTGACGACATTCATGCGCCCTTCGTATTCCTTGCGGAATTCCTGCGACGCCTTCACCGCCTGCGAATAGAAATCAACTTGCTTGGTCTGCGCGTGGGCGCGCTCACGCTCGCGCGGGTCGATAACGCTGCTCATTCTTTTACTCCTTAAAGGTCGGCGGGCGGCACGTAGTTCAGCTGCTTGTCGGTCCCCGTCTTGGGCGGGTAATCGACGACGCGCTGAAACAGCATGTGCATGAAAAGGAACAGGGGCTTGGCTTTCATCACGACCACGATGGACTCGTCGTCCTGCTCGTCGTTGAAGTGCTGGTGGACGCAGCCGTTCTCCACGATGAGCGCATCGCCCGCTTCCCAGTCGTGCCGCTTGCCGTCATGCACGTCGTGGCCCTTACCCTTGAGCACGAAGAAGACGGCGCTGTTCATATGGCCGTGCTTCTGGCCGTAGCCGCCGGGCGCGAAGCAATCGACGTGACACTCGATCGACTGCGCCACCTTCACGGACTGCGGATTGATGATCTTCTTGCCGTAATTGTGCGGGCCGCCTTTCCATTTCCAATCCTTGGAATGGTACACGCGCGGCTGGGTGAACAGCTCGCTGACCAGCTCGCCGTAGGTGCCTTCCAGCGCGCGAACAAAGACGCGCTTCTTAGTCCAGCGCTCCCAGACCGGTTCTTCGTGCGGCGCGTGGGTCTCGATGTTATGGCCGGGTCCCGGCTCGGCCGGCTTCTTCCGGGTGTCCGTTTTGCTGTCTGCCAATGTCTTTCTCCATTAGTGCCCGGGCGGAGCCCCAGATCGGGCATTCCTCGGCTTTGTGACACGTTATTTCTTTTGGCTCAAACCCTTGCCTGGATCAAGCAGCGTTCGGTGACCTGGTTCCTGAAAAACGGTCACTTTCCCGCGCCTTGGCCGGTATTTGGTAAGGCGTGAAGAAGAATTTGCTGTTGTCATCCCGGACGGCGAGTGGAACGAGCCGATCCGGGACCCATTACAACTGGGTCCCGGCTCTCCCCCCGATCAAGTCGGGGGTCGGCCGGGATGACAATAAAGCTCACGCCACCTGTGGCTTCGGCGGCAGGTCCTTGAGCTCGTTCTGATAGGCCTCGTCCATGCGCGGTTTCAGCCCATGCCGCGCCAGGGCGTCGGCGAACATCTGCCGCACTTCTTTAGTCTCGTCGGCATAGTCGATCTGGTTGCCGCCGAGCCGCCGGCTGATCCACGACATCGGCACGCCCTGAGCATTACGCGGCGACCAGTGCTTGAAGGCGAGATAGCGCGCGGGCGTCGGCCCGGTGTTGAAGTGCTGGTGGAACGCCTTGTTTGGCGGGACGATCAGCGTGCCGATCTGCCAGTCGTAACGCCTCGGCTCCTCTCCCTCGGTCCACATCAGCGAATAGCCCTCGCCGCCGAGCAGGATGACATGGGCGCCGGAGCCGTGGGCGTGCGCCTTCTTGTAGGTGCCGACGCCGAACTGGGAGATGTGGCTGGCAAGCGAGCCCTTGGCCATATTGAAGCGGATATGGCCGCCGCCGGCGCCGCGCTCCTTGGCGCTGATCAGCGGCAGGTTGACGGCGTCGGGGACGAAATTGGTCCGCAGCAGAAAGCCGTCCTGCTCGCCCCTGGCGCTGAAATAGTCCGGCTCGCCGGCGAAGCGGCTCTTGAAGTCGTAGGGGGTGTTGAAAACGAAATGAGGATCGCCGTAGAGATTGAGCACGGACGGACAACTGGTCACCGCCACGTAGCGCGCGACTTCCTGCCCCGAACCGTTGAAGTGCTGGTGCCAGCAATTGAGCGGAATGGCGAAGATGGCGCCAGCCTTCCATTCGAAGGTGATGCGCTGGCCGGCGTCGTTCCACACCGTGGTGGAGCCGCGGCCGCTTAGCACCAGGACCATCTCTTCATAAAGCTGGCGCTGCGGCGCGAGCTTGCCGCCCGGCGGAATTTCGCAGACATAGCAATCGTTCGACGTGCGCGAGGCTTCGTGGTTGATGAAGACGCCCTCGCCGCCCCGGCGCGCCCACGGCTTCAGCTCGACGGTGCGCAGATTGGGGACGTAGTGGGCGCTGATAATGTCCAGCCCCTGCCCGGCCACCCAGTGCGCATAGGGCGTGTCTTTTTCGGTTTCGAATTTTTTCGCCGTTTCTTCCGAAACGATCGCGTCCTTGGCCATGCAGTCGCTCTCAGGCGGCGAGATTGCCGAATTTGATCAGGTTCTCTTTTTGCTTCTCGGTGCGCGGGGGCAATTTGAACAGCCGCGCCGCGGTACCGCCAAGGATATTGTGCTTCGCCTTCTCCGAGAGGAACGGCAGATCATAGATCGTGCTGGGCAGGTCGAAGTCCCAGTGCGGATAATCTGAAGCGTAGAGTAGCTGGGTTTCCGCATTCATCATGCGGAAGGTGCATTCCAGCGCGCCTATATCCTGTACCTCCATGGGCTGCGACGAGTAGTACATGTCGCGCATGTAGTCGCTCGGCTTCTTCTTCAGCGTCGGGCATTCCGATGAGCGCAGCATGTATTCGTGGTCGAGGCGCTGCATCAGGAACGGTATCCACGCCAGCCCGCCCTCCACCCACATCACTGGCAGTTTCGGGAAGCGCTCGCCAAGGCCGTTGATGACCCAATTCGTGCAATGCAGAATGTTATAGAAAGTGAATCCCAGCGCGTGCACGGAGAGGAAGCGGTTGCAGCTGCGAAAAACAGGCTCGCCCCAGTTGGGACCGGAATGGAAGGCAAGCGCGAGGCCGCGTTCCTCGATCGCTCGGTAAACTTTCATATAGGCGTTGTCATGTACCGGAAGGGTGCGGACGGTGGTGACCATGAAGCCCTTCACGCCATGACGGCCACCGAAGGTTTCGACATGGCGGAGGCAGGCGTCGGGATCGGAAAACGGCAGCGACAGCATGGAATACATGCGGTCGTCGCACGCATTCAGCACGTTTTCGGTGAGCCAGCGGTTATAGGCCCAGCATAGCTCGACCTCCATTTCCTTCTGCGGATGCAGGCCGACATTAAGCATGCCGGTGGGAAAGAGGCAGGAATAATCCACGCCCATGGCGTCCATCCAGCGCTGACCGAGCTGGATGTCACGCAGCTTGCCCGGTTCGGTCTTTTCCGACGAGCGCATCGGATAGCGCGTCACCCGCCCGCCCATGTCCTGGTAACCTATCTGGCCGGGCACGATGCTGTGCCGCGCCTTGGCCCGGCCCGAGATTGTGAGCTGCCGCAGCACGTCGTTTTCCATATAGGGGAGGATTTCGCCGAAATTTTCGTTCTCGTAGTGATGCGCGTCCACATCGACGATCAGCATGTCATCGAACTTGCGTTGCTGCGCCTGCTTGCGCGCATGAGCGAGAAGCCGGCTGGTGTTCAATTCCTCAACCGACACGCGCCGGCCGCGATCCGCTATGAGATCCATCTGCCTTCTTCCTCCCTCGTTCCTTTAATCTTGAAGCCCGCCGGTCATCGCCCGGTCCAGCTCTGCCACATGCCCAATTCGAACACCTGCAAATCGGCGGCACGCAGCAAGCCGCTCGCCACGATCATGACGTCGGTCGGGCTGACGCCGCTGCGCTGATGCAAAGGCAATGATTGCGCGCCGCCCTGCACCTGCAGCGAATAGGTCTTGCACACCGCCGCGGTCAGTTTTTGCAGCGCCTCATGCGAGATCACGTCGAGGCGGCCATCGGCGACGCCTCGTTCGATCTCGGCGGCAAGTTTTAGTGCTTGCGCCGACGCTGTGGGGACGCTCTGTGCTTTTGACTTCGGCCGCGCCGTGGGACGCGCCTTTACTTTGCGGCGCGGCTTTGCAGCCGCCTTAGGCGACGACATAAATGTCATCCCCTTTTTGGACCACGGGGTATTTCCGCAGCTTCAGCTTGCGGTCGGCGACGCATTCGCCGGTCTTTACGTCGTATTCGTAGCCGTGCCACGGGCAGACGAAATGCATCTCGGTATCGGAGAAATACAGACCGCGCGAGGTCTTGTCGGGCATGATCTTTTCTTCGACCTTGGCGATGGTCAGCCCCTCGCAGGCGGGTCCGCCCTGATGCAAGCAATAGTTGCTGTAGGCGTAGAATTGCCCGCCGTGCCGGAAGATGCCGATCTCGCGATCCCCGAGAAACAGGATGCGGCGGTCGCCGTCCTTGAAATCCGAAGCCTTACCGGCAAGCTGTTCGGCCATCCTGGTGAAACCTCTCATGCGAGCCGCGGCGCACTTCGTTCCCGCGGCATCAAGGGCTGAAAAATTCGATTGTGCGAAAGACTTTGCTCTCTTGTTTACGCGAAAGCAACATGCCGCCGCAGCGCAGCCGCATTGCGAGATTCGCCGAGGCTTTCAGCTAACAAATGGAGGAATCAGCGCCGCTGCGCCGGTTCGCGCGACAAGCCCTTTTGCGCCAGCTCGTCGATGTAGTCCTGCCAATAGCGTTTGTGCTGGCGGCCAAGCTCCAGCAGATAATCCCAGCTAAAGATGCCCGTGGTGTGCAGGTCGTCGAAGACGAGCCGCACCGCGTAATTGCCCACCGGCTGCACTTCCAGGATCATGACGTTTTTCTTGCCCGGCACGGTCTTGCGCTCGTCGGGCGAGTGGCCCTGCACTTCCGCGCTCGGGCTCTTCACCCGCAGGTATTCGGCCGCGAGATTATACGACTCGCCCTTGTCGAAGGCGACCGTGAGCGTCTTGCGGTCCTTGTGCAGGCGCAGTTCCGTCGGCCATAACTGGGTGTCGGGTATCGTCATGCGGTCTCCCGGAGACTTCATACGCCTTCACGCCCACCGACGCCAACAAGGAGAGATGACGTGTCCCGCCTGCCCCTCAGCCTCGCCCTCAATCAATATGACCACACGGCGGACCTGGTCAGCGGCCGGGTCCAGGTGCAGGGCGTGGACCTGACCTGCCTGACATTGCAGGTTGAGGAGATTTTCTTTCGTACTTTCGTCTACCGCGACTTCGATGTCTCGGAAGTCTCGATGGCGAAGTATTGCTCGATGGTTTCCCAAGGCGACAACTCGCTCGTCGCCATCCCGGTTTTTCCGTCGCGCGTGCCGCGCCACTCCTCCATCTATGTCCGGCGTGATGGCCCGGTGCGCCAGCCTTCCGACCTCGTGGGCCGCAAGGTCGGCCTGCCGGAATGGGCGCAGACCGCCGCCGTCTATTCGCGCGGCCTGCTGGCGCATCATTACGGGATCGACCTCGCGTCCATCGAATGGGTGCAGGCAGGCGTGGACCAGCCGGGCCGCATCGAAAAGGTCAAACTGAATCTTCCCCCCGGCGTGAAGGTGACGCCGCGGCCGGACAAGAGCCTCAACGAGATGCTGTTGTCCGGCGACATCGACGCGGTCTTCACCGCCCATGCGCTGCCCAGCTTCGAGCAGGGGCATCCGAATATCCGCCGGCTGTTCGAAGACTTCCTCGACGTGGAGACGCGCTACGTCAAGGAAACCAGGATTTTTCCCATCATGCACACGGTTGCGATCCGCCGCGAACTGGTCGAGCGCCATCCCTGGCTGCCCATGAATCTGTTCAAGGCTTTCGAGGAGGCGAAGAACCGCAGCCTCGCGCGCGCGCAATCGATCACGGCCACGTCCTACCCGATCCCCTGGTGCTATGAACATGCGCGGCGGGCCAAGGCGACGTTCGGCGAGGATTTCTGGCCCTATGGCATCGACGCCAACCGCACGACGCTCGATGCCTTCCTGCAATACGCCCACGAGCAGGGCGTGTGCCACCGCCGGCTCGCGCCCGAGGATCTGTTCGCGCCGCAGGTGCAGGAACGCTTCGGAATCTAGCCCGAGAACCGGGCCGTCGCGCCCATCACTGCTTCATGCAGAATGCGCGAACCTTCTGGATGCTGCTGCCGCAGGCCGCCGACACCGCAGTCCCTGCCTCGCCGGTGGTAAACTGGATGATGGTGCTGCCCTCGCCTTTGGGCGCGTGGCAGTAGGCGCTGACGATCACCTCGTCGGGCGCACAGGCCACGCTTCCGGTTCCTTCAACCACGCGCAGCGCGGCCTCGCCTTTGTCGCCCCGCTCGCCCTTGTCGCCCTTTTCACCCCGGTCGCCTTTTTCGCCTTTGGCGCCCGCCGGCCCCACCTCGCCCTTCGGGCCGGGCTGGCCCTCGGCGCCTTGCTTGCCTTCCGGGCCCTGCGGGCCAACGGGGCCTTCGCAGGCGGCGAGCGCAAATGGGATGAGAAGCGCCAGGGCTATGGGAGAGAATTTCATGGTCGTCCTCGGATGTTCCAGTTCAGGCCAATTGTGGCAGGTCGGCGGCCAAGGTCAACGGTGCTATTGCCTTTTACTTAATGCGCTCGATGCCGACTTGCCGCGCAAGATTGTCTAACGCCGTGTCCGCGCCGTGATCGACGGCGGCGCTTACCGCCGCTTCTTTCAGGCTGCCTGGGCTTTCCCGATAATTGTTGATCCGGTAGTGGCGGCCGACGAAGGCCCGTCCGGCAATGCCATATGCCGTGTTGGCCAACTCACCTTCCACGACGTAGTTGTCGATCAGGTGAGCGTTTGCCGGAGGAACAGATGCCCCGGACGATATCGGGTTGATGACGACCGCGCGCACACCCTCCCTGCCGGCGGCATAGGCGCAGGCACCGCCGCCCAGGCTGTGACCCGTGCATATGATTGTATATTTATCCGCGTAAGCCTGTTTTACCGCCTCCAGATATTCGCGGGCGATTTCGAACTGCGGCGGTATCCTGCCTTGTATCAACGCCTTCTTCACGTCGTTTTCCCACCAGTCCTGGACAAAGTCCTTTCGCGTATCCGGATGGCTGGCGGTGTCCAGGCCAGGCGCCCGCGATCCCTGTACCGCGATCACGAGCGTTTTTCCTTGTTCGTTCACGTAGCTATAGGCGCGAAAGCCCGTGGCCTTCAGCGCCTCCCGTTTTTCCGGCAGTGCGCGTGCATCGGCGATTTCCAGCATTTTCCAGTCTTGATTTCCGGCAAACGGGCTTTGCCCCGGCATGGTCTTGATGCCGTAAACCTTGGCGGCCAATTCGAGGATCGCCCAATCCTGCGAGACTTTTTTCAGATCCGGTTCCTGCGGCAGCGCATTGCCCAGGGGAACCGGCGGCTCAGGAAATTTCGGCTTTGGCGCCGCGGCGGCCCAACTGTCGGCAAGGCATTGGGCGCGCGCCATGAGGTCGGACTGTGAACTGCACTGGTCGAATAGCGGCTTGAGTACCGCGTGCTGCGCGATCGCCGGTTCAATCGCCTTGGCTCTCTGCCCAAGGCCGTCATAGGCGGTCTTCAGTTTCAGCGCCTCCGCCTGCCGCTCTTTGTCGCGCTGCTTGATCTCGGCGCGAAGCTTGTCTGCCGCCGCGCTGCTTTCATCGAGCTCCTTTTGCTTGTCCTCGCAGATTTTCCGGCGCCGCGCGACTTCCTCCGCGGAGAAGGTGCCCTGGCAGAATGCAGACATCCCGGTAATTTCTTGTTTGCGTTTGGCGGCGGCGGCATCCAGTTCGGAGAGTTGCCGGTCGATCTCGCGTTTTTCCGCCAAGTTTGCCGTAATCGCTCCGACGATGCCCGCCCGTCCGGCGGCGAGTATCAGATAGGTCGTGACCAATTCGTGGGGATTTACGGACGGCCCGGGGGTCTGCGGCCAAGACGGCAATGCAGTGGCAAGCAGGAAAAAAGCCGCCTGCAAGAGAACCCACCCGCTTCGCAATCTGCCCGGCATCGGTGCCACTCCCTCGTTAGAACTTCGGTGGCGGAACGTCCCGCATGCGGAACGACTGCGGCCCCGGCCGCGCCGCACCCGAGGCCTTGTATTCCTCGATCGCCTGTTCGAAGGTCCGCCGCGGGCCCGTCTGCGGCGGCACCACGACCGGCGTCGCCCCTTGTGGCGTCATGGAGAACGTCGGCTTTTGCACCTGCTCAACGGTTAGCTTACCGCAACGCGCTTTATCCCAGCAGCACTGCATGCACTGGGCCGCGGCGTCATTGCTGGCCAAGCCGGTACATTGAGCCCTGCAGGAATTACTCGCGTTCGCCTTTTTGAACGCTATCTGCTGCTTCAAAAGGCTGATGCGAAGGTCGATCTCCCGGTTGCGCCGTTGCTTGTCGGTAACGGCCTTGCTCTTCTCATCAAGCGCGTTGGAGACCGCTCTCAAAGCGTCCCTTTTGGCATTCGTCGCACCGATACGCGAGTTGATCGCATTGAGCTGCGACAAGCAGCCTGCGTCCTTGTTGCAGTTGACCACCCAATTCGACGTTGCTGGGTCCCCCTTGCCGCCATATCGGCTGATAAGACTCCTGGCCTCGCCTGTATTTTGGGTGCTTTCCGCTGTCACTTTTTGGCGTTCGACTTGCTTGCTCGCATCTGCGCGCGAGGTTTCCTGAACGGCTTGCAGGTCGATCTTGATCTGCTCGACATTCTTTTCTTTCTCAGCCGTCAATTGGCCGATCTCTGCCATCATGGCGGCGACGTCGGCCTCTTGCCCCTTCGCCGCACCGGGCAACGCCAGCGCCCATGCCGCCAATAAAGCTGCCATGACTATCGGCCCACAGGATTTCATCGAACCGTCTCCTTAATGGCGCAACGCGTCGGCACGTCCTAGCCGCCCGACTTGCGAACTTCTTCCAAGAGGCTCTTGATCCGGCCATTGCCCGGATCGGCGGCTTGCGCCTTTTCCAGATTGGCGATGGCGCGGGCGCGATCGCCCTTCTGCTGATAAACCTGCCCGCGCCGGAGCAGGATTTCAGCGCTGCCGGGAGTCATCGTTTCGGCTTTATCGAGGTCTGTGATGGCCTTGTCGAACTCCCCGAGCGCGGCCTGGCCCATCGCACGGCCGATCACGAGGCTCACATTGTTGGGCTGCATGCGCATCTGTACGGTACTCAGCACGAGCAGCTGGTTGATTAAAGGCTTGATCTGCCGTCGCGATTCCGGATTGAGCCGCCACGCCTCCGCCAGATCGACCAGGGCCTCACCATGTTTCGAACTGTGGGCGCGCAGTACGCTGCGCCGGACATAGGCGTCGCCGAGCAAGGGGTCCAGTTCGATGGCTTTGTCGTACAACGGGACCGTGGCGTCGGCTTTCCCGTCGAGCTGCGACAAGATGCCGAGACCGAGGTAGACGTAACCGTCCTTCGACTTGAGCTCCGCGGCCTTGCTCAGATCGTCGGAAGCCTCCTTGCTCTGCCCGAGCACCAATTCCGCCCAGCCGCGAATTGCATACCCGTCTTCGGACGCGGGTTTTGCTTCAATCGTCTTGGTCGCATTCGCGATGACGCCCTTTAGCCCGTTCTGCGCGGCGGCGAGACCCGGATTCAGCATCCGGGCCTGATTGAGGTCAAGGACGGCGAGAATTGGACGCGTCTGCAGGCTGCTGCGCAGCAGATAGCTTTCAACCGAAGGTCTGATCACGATCGCCTTCTGGCAATCGGCCAAGGCGCGGGCCTTGTCGCCCAATGCCGCGTAGGCGCTGCAACGTTTCTCCAGTGCCTGGGCATTTCCCGGCGCGGATTCGAGCACCAGGTTAAGGTTGGCAATCGTGCCCGCGTGCTGGCCGAGTTCCAACAGGACCGTTGCCGCGTCGATCCGCACCGTCGCGCCGGCCGGGTCAAGCGCGACGGCGATATCGACATCCTTTATCGCATCGTCCGATCGCTTGAGGCGGGCGCGGACAAAAGCGCGGCCGAGATAGGCCTCGGCCCGGTCCGGCGCAAGTTCGACCGCCTTCTCGGCGTCGGCCAGGCCTTGCTCCGCCTTGCCTGAAGCGGCGAGCAACCGGCTACGGCCGATAAGAGCCCCCACGTCGCTTTGATTGATTTCCAGCAGTTTGCCGAAATCCGCAAGTGCGAGGTCATTGCGCTGAAGCTTTTCCTGGATGGCGGCGCGGATGCGGTACACTTCGGCAAAGGTCGAATAAGCCTTTGCCAGAGTGTCGAGGTCTGCGATTGCCGACGAATAATTGCCCGCCACCGCATGGGCCAGCGCGCGATCCCGAAATGGACGCCAGTCGCTCGCGTAGAGCTTGATCGACTGGTTGAAGTCGGCGATCGCCTTGTCGTGCTCTCCCACGCTGAGCAACAGATTGCCGCGCTCGCGCAGGACCCCGGCGTCTTTCGGGTTAAGCTCGACGGCCTTGTTGTAGTCCGCCAGCGCCAGATCGTCCTTTTCCTGTCCGGCGTAGAGCGCGCCGCGCGCGGCATAGGTAAACGCGTCATTGGGGGCAAGCTCGATGGCCTTGGCGAAATCGGCCAGCGCGCGTTCGTTTTCTTTGTTGGCGCCGAGAACCATGCCGCGGTCGGCGTAAGGACCGGCCGATTTCGGATCGAGCGCAATCGCTTTGGTGAAATCGGCAATGGCGCGCGGATAGTCGCCAATCAGGCGATAGGCCAATCCACGATAAAGATAGACCTGTAACTGGTCCGGCACCGCCTTGAGCGATGCATCAAAATCAAGGATTGCCCGGTTTCTTTCTTGCTTCGCAAGATAAGCGTAACCGCGAACGGCGAGCGCCGCCGCCAGCCTGTTCGCTGGCAGCTTCGCCTTGTCGATCAGAAAGGTGCAGCCTTTGATCCGGGCATCGGTGTTGTCGCCCGCGCAATCCTTTTCGGCATCGGCGGCGCTTGAATAAGTCTGCTCCGGCTTTTTTGTCTCTGCCGGATTCTGTTTCTCTGCCGGCTTCTTTTTGTCGGCCGGCTTCTGAGCCAACAAGGTTCCGGCAGGAGCGTGAGTGGCCGGCGCACCGGTCGCTGGCGCGCTCACGGCCACCGCGCCGCCTGGCATTGCGCCGCCGGCAATCAGAACGGCCGCCGCAAGCAGCGCGGCGAATGTGATTCCCCGCCCCCGACGATGAATCTGCCCAGCCTGCGTCATGCCGCCCGTGCTCTCTTTTTGATGCCGGCCAGAAGGTTAGCAGATCGTGGGGGGGCTGTAACAGCCGTGAAGTCAGATTGCTCAGGCGCGTTCGCTACGCACCAGTGATTGCGCTGGCGCTCCCTAGGGGACTCGAACCCCTGTTTTCGCCGTGAGAGGGCGACGTCCTGGGCCGCTAGACGAAGGGAGCTTGGCCGCAAGCCATTCGAAATAGACTCGATCCGCCGCCCGCGCAAGCGCAGCGGCCCAAAGCTTGGCCTTCACGGCTCGTTCTTGAACCTCAGCCGGCCGATAGGCAGCAGAGTCTTCAGGTCGAAGCTGCGGATTTCGATCGCGCCGCCATTTTCAATCGTGACCACGATGCGGTCGTCGCTCACGGCGGTGCTGAGAACGCGTGCGCCCTTGGGTAGCAAGGCGGTAACATCCGCGGGCGCGGAGCTTCCCTCGTTCTTGAAAACGCGATAGCCGATGATGCCGATAACGACGGCGACGGCCAGCATCGTGGTGAGGCCGGAGATCAGCATCAGCCGCCGCACCCGGACGACGAGGCGCGCTGCGGCGGGATCAAGCGGTTCGTCGGCGTCGGGCAAGGGATGGTTCATGAACGTGACACAGGGGCGCAGCGAAGAAGTGGTGATCGCCAGCGGCGAAGCCGGCGAACGGCTTGACCGCGTGCTGGCCGCCCGCATCGAGGATTTGTCGCGCTCGCGCCTCAAAGCGCTGATCCTCGATGGCGCGGTGGCGATCGGCGGCCGCACGATCCGCGATCCCGGCTACCGCGTCAATTCCGGCGAGACGATTTTACTGGCGGTCCCGCCGGCGGAGCCGGCGGAGCCGCAGCCCGAGAATATCCCGCTGAATGTCGTATTCGAAGACGACGACCTCATCGTCATCGACAAGCCAAGCGGCCTCGTGGTGCATCCCGCGGCCGGAAACTGGACCGGCACGCTGGTCAATGCGCTGATCGCCCATTGTGGCGACAGCCTCTCGGGCATCGGCGGCGTCAAGCGGCCGGGCATCGTGCACCGGCTCGACAAGGACACCACCGGGCTCATGGTGGCGGCTAAGAACGATCGGGCGCATCGTTCGCTCGCCGCCCAGTTCGTCGACCATGGCCGCACCGGCCCCCTTAACCGCGGCTATCTCGCCTTCGTCTGGGGGGTTCCCGACCGGCCGAAGGGCACCATCGACGCGCCCATCGATCGCCACCCGCATGCCCGCGACAAGCGAGCGGTGCGCGAAGGCGGCCGCGAGGCGGTGACCCATTGGGAGGTTCTGAAGCATTACCAGGGCAACGATGGGCGGCCCGTCGCCAGCCTCCTTGCCTGTCGTTTGGAGACTGGCCGAACGCACCAGATAAGGGTGCATCTGGCCCACATCGGCCACCCCCTGATGGGTGACGACGTCTATGGCCCGGGCTTCAAGACCAAGGCGGCGCATCTCTCGCCTGCCGCGCGGGAGGCGCTCGCCGCGCTGGGCCGTCAGGCCCTGCATGCCTACCGGCTTGGCTTCGAGCATCCGGCTACCGGCGAAAGCCTCCTGTTTGAAAGCAAGCTCCCGGCCGACCTGGCGGCGCTGGCGCGTTCGCTTGCGGCGCCTTCCGGCGGCAGCGTCTAACGATTCCGGGCAGGGACGGGCGGAACCGCCGGCCGGCTTTGGCCGTTTATTCAGCGTGCCGGCTGGCGGCAGAAGGACGCGGATGTAACCTCGGCGCGCCGAATTCCGTAAACCATACCAGAGGCTTGTGGTCGAGCGGCCGCAGCATCAAGGTCTGGCGACGCAAGGCGGGGAGCATCTTCCTTTCACCCCGCGGATTCTATATGCTGCGGGTGCGAGCGGCTCTCGCCATCGCAGCATTTGGATTGCGCCGTCGGCTCTTGGAGCGGCGGCGCCAGTCGCCTGCCGGTCACCGGGGGCACAACTTGGAGGGCGCTATTATGGCCCGTACCGCGGCCTTGCCGATTTTGACGGCCGAATCCGGTCTTACCCGTTACCTGGAAGAGATCCGGCGGTTCCCGATGTTGGAACCGCAGCAGGAATATATGCTGGCCAAGCGCTGGCGCGAGCATGGCGACCGCGAAGCGGCGCACAAGCTCGTCACCAGCCATTTGCGCCTGGTGGCCAAGATCGCCATGGGTTACCGCGGCTACGGCCTGCCGATCGCCGAAGTGATTTCCGAGGGCAATGTCGGCCTGATGCAGGCGGTCAAGCGCTTTGAGCCGGAGAAGGGATTCCGTCTCGCCACCTACGCCATGTGGTGGATCAAGGCGGCGATCCAGGAATATATCCTGCGCTCCTGGTCACTGGTGAAGATGGGCACCACGGCCAACCAGAAGAAGCTGTTCTTCAATCTGCGCAAGGCCAAGAGCAAGATTTCCGCGCTCGACGAAGGCGACATGCGGCCCGATCAGGTCAAGCTGATCGCCAAGCGGCTGGGCGTGACCGAGCAGGACGTTATCGACATGAACCGCCGCCTCGGCGGCGACGCTTCGCTCAACGCGCCGATCCGCGAGGAAGGCGACGCGGGCGAATGGCAGGACTGGCTGGTGGACGACGCGCCGAGCCAGGAGCGGATACTTGCCGAGAGCCAGGAATTCGATATCCGGCGTTCCGCGCTCTCACAGGCGCTCACCGTGCTCAACGACCGCGAGCGGCGCATCTTCGAGGCGCGCCGGCTGGCGGAGGATCCCATCACGCTGGAGGAACTGGCGGCGGAATTCGGCGTCTCGCGCGAGCGCGTGCGGCAGATCGAGGTGCGCGCCTTCGAGAAGGTGCAGAAGGCGGTAAAGAACCGCGTCGCCACCATGGAAACGCCTACAGCGCAGCCCGCGGTGGCGGCACCCTAAGCTTCCGATCCGCTCGCGGTGATCTGCCGGGCGCCGCGGCTACTGCTGCCAGGCGGCAAAGGCCTCGGCGAAGACGCGGTCGCCCGGTACGCCTTTCTCTATCGCCAGCAGCGCGCGCTGGTTGTTCTTATAAAAGATGGGGAAATGCAGCCAGGATCGTTCCTTGAGCAGCTGGATGTTGCGGCGGGCCTCGGATTCGACCGTGGAGAGCCCGATCAGGAAAAAGCCTTCGGTCACCTTCACCCGCAGTCCGGTGAGCGGAGCGCCGCGGCTCTGCTCGGCCTCTTCCATCAGCACGCCGGGCATGTCGGCAACGCCGCCGGGCGGAAAATCCGGCGGCGTGCTGAACAGGATCTCGATGGTGTGACTCGCCGGCAGCGTCTGGTCCGTGTTGCGCCGCAGGGTGAAGCTCATCCGCATGTGCCGCTCAGGGATTTCCACGTCGGCCTTAATGGCGAGATCGGGAGGCAGCCCCGGCCCCGGCGATGCCGACTCTGCCCGCCAGATCACCGAGCCGATATATTGCTTTCTATCCTCCGTATCCGGCTGCTGCTCGTAGAGCACGACACGCTGCGCCACGTCCGCCGCCGGGCTGGTGCTGGGCCGCGTGGAAGACGGGCCCTGCTGACTGTCGGCGCCAACCCGGTCCGCGATCTTGGGGCGCGTTTGCGTGGTGTCCTTTGCCGTTTGCGTGGCGGGGCCGCGCAGCAATTGGTACAGCCCCGCGATGCTCGTCCATTCGCGATAGGCGAAGACCGCGGCTATTGCCAGCACGACGACAATCCCGGCGATGGCGACCTTGCGCGCCGTCCCTCCGAAGCCGGAACCCAGCCGCCGCTCTCCCGGCGCCTGTTCGAAGTCTTCCGGATGTGAGCGCGGCTGCGCCGGTCCGGTGCGCGGCTTCGCCATGCCGGACCGCGGCTCCGAAGGCTTGGGCGACGGCAATTCGCGCGGCGTATGCAGCAGCTCATCCGGCTTGAAGCCTGGTTCGATGCGGCCCGGATCGCGCGGCGGCGGCGGAAACGCGGCAAATGGATCATTTGCCGATTTCGATGGCTGAGGCACTTCGCCGGGGCTGGCGCTTTCGGCCATGCCGTCGCGAAAACCTTTCAAGCCCTGGTCCATCAGGGAAGAACGATCGCCGGACGAGCGCTTGTCCGCGCGGCGGCCGGACGCGAGCCCCTTAGGCGGCATTTCCGGCTGCGCCGGCTCGGACTCGCGGGATTCAAAATGCTGCGTCTCGTGGCCGTCTCCTTCAAATGAAGGAGCTGGGCCCTGCGCCTCAGTCCTTGTTTGGTCTCGTGCCGGCGGCGGCGTTTCCGGCCGCGGCGCTTCGACGTGTGGCCGCCGCACCGCATCCGCTTCCACCCGGCGGATCGCTTCTTCCAAGGCGAGCCGCTCGCGGGTGATATCGGCCTCACTCAAGGCCGGAGCCACACCGCGCAATTGCGCCAGCAGCGCCGTACGCGCGCGCTCATAGAGCGCACGGCGGGCCTCGCCGGTGCTCTTGTCAAGACCGGATACGGCGCGGGCTATGAGTGGATAGTAATCGGCCATCGATTTCCAGGTTACGCTTTGGCGATTTCCGTCTGCATTAAGCCTCGAATGGGTTCTGCATCAAAATTGTGTCCTCACGTTCGGGACTGGTGGAAAGCAGCGCGACCGGACAGCTCACCAGTTCTTCGATGCGGCGGACATATTTGATCGCCTGAGCGGGCAAATCCGCCCAGGAGCGGGCGCAAGCGGTCCGGCCTTCCCAGCCCGCAATGCTTTCATAGACCGGCTCGACCTCCGCCTGCGCCCGCTCGCTGGCGGGAAGATAGTCGATTTCTCGCCCGTCGAGGCGATAACCTGTGCACACCTTGATCTCATCAAATCCGTCGAGAATGTCGAGCTTGGTCAGCGCGAGGCCCTGGATACCGCTGGTGCGCACGGCCTGGCGGACCAGGACCGCGTCGAACCACCCGCAGCGGCGGCGGCGGCCGGTCACGGTGCCGAATTCCCGCCCGCGGTCGCCGATCCGATGGCCGATTTCGTTGTCCTGCTCGGTCGGGAAGGGCCCCTCCCCCACCCGCGTCGTATAGGCCTTGCAGATGCCAAGCACATAGCCGATGGCGTTTGGCCCGAGCCCGGAGCCGGTGGCGGCTTGCGCGGCGACCGTATTGGATGACGTGACGAACGGATAGGTGCCGTGGTCGACGTCGAGCAGCGCGCCCTGCGCCCCTTCGAACAGGATGCGCTTGCCTTCGCGGCGCTTTTCATCGAGCAGCGCCCACACCGTAGCCATATAGGGCAGCACCAGCGGTGCAATGGCGGCGAGGTGGAGATGGATCGTGCGGGCTTCGATCTCGCCGAGGCCGAGGCCGCGGCGCAGCGCATTGTGATGCGCCAGCAGCCTTTCGATCTTTGGCCCCAGCGCCGGAAGGTCGGTCAAGTCCATCAGCCGGATGGCGCGGCGCCCAACCTTGTCCTCGTAGGCCGGACCGATGCCGCGCCGGGTGGTGCCGAGCCGGGTACCGCTGTTGGAAGACTCGCGCAAGGCGTCGAGCTCCTGGTGCAGCGGCAGGATCAGCGTGACATTTTCCGCCACGCGCAGATTGTCCGGAGTGACGCTGACGCCCTGCTTGTCCAGCCGCTCGATCTCCTCCAGCAGCGCCTGGGGATCAAGCACGACGCCGTTGCCGATCAGCGAGAGCTTGCCCGGGCGCAGCACGCCGGACGGCAGCAGCGACAGCTTGTAGGTGATGCCGTCGATGACCAGGGTGTGGCCGGCGTTATGGCCGCCCTGGAAGCGGACCACGATGTCGGCCTGCTCCGAGAGCCAATCGACGATCTTACCCTTGCCCTCGTCGCCCCATTGGGACCCGACAACGACAACATTCGCCATGCAAAACCCTTCCTGCGCGGGACCGCCGGCCCGACCTTAGCAACTACCGCGTGCCCGCCTGAAGGCCTCTTTGGGATAAAGGATGCCGCCCCGCGAGGCAAGGCACCAAGACGCTGCCCCGGCCTCGCCGGGCGCACGTAAACCGTTGAAATAGCGCCGTTTTAATTGCGTTCTGGTATCATGTGCGCAGCTAGAATCGCAGCCGCTTGGCCTGCTGCACCTGCGGCAGCGCCTGGACTTTCTTGAGCACGTCGGGCGGAAGCTCGCCGTCGATCTCGATCAGCGACACGGCATTTCCGCCCGGCGTCTCGCGGCCGACATGGAAGGTCGCGATATTGATCCCCGCCTCGCCCAAGACTGACGAGAACCTGCCGATGAAACCAGGCTTGTCCAGGTTGGTGATGTAGATCATGGAGGGGCCGAACTCGGCGTCCATGCGGATGCCCTTGATGTTGACGATGCGCGGGCGGCCATCGGCGAACACTGTGCCGGACACATGGCGCGACTGCCGCTCGGTCGTCACGGTCACGGTGATGAGGCTCTCGTAGTCGCCGGTGCCCTCGCGCGTCATTTCCTCGATGACCATGCCGCGCTCCTTGGCGATCACCGGCGCGGAGACCACGTTCACCTGCCCGAGCATGGGCTTGAGCAGGCCCGACAGCGCCGCCGAGGTCAGCGCCTTGGTCTTCATATGCGCCACCGGGCCGTCATAGCAGAGCTGCACCTTGGTGATCCCGCTCTCCGTGAGCTGCCCGGCGAAGGAGCCGAGTTTTTCCGCGAGCGTGATGTAAGGCGTGAGCTTCGGCGCCTCCTCGGCCGTGATCGAAGGGAAATTCACCGCATTGGAGATGGCGCCGCTGAGCAGGTAGTCCGACATCTGTTCGGCGATCTGCAGCGCCACGTTTTCCTGCGCTTCCGTGGTGGCGGCGCCGAGATGCGGGGTGCAGACCACATGCGGATGGCCGAACAGCGGATTGGCCACCGCCGGCTCCTCCACAAAGACGTCAAACGCCGCGCCGGCCACAAGGCCGGAATCAAGCGCTTCGCGCAGCGCCTTTTCGTCCACCAGGCCGCCGCGCGCGCAATTGATGATGCGCACGCCTTTTTTCGTCTGCGCCAGCGCCTTGGCGTCGATGATGTTCTTGGTCTTGTCGGTGAGCGGCGTGTGCAGGGTGATGAAGTCCGCGCGCCTGAACAGCTCCGCCAACTCAACCTTTTCGACGCCGAGGTCGAGGGCGCGCTCGGGCGAGAGAAAGGGATCGTAAGCAATCACCTTCATCTTCAGCCCCTGCGCGCGGTCGGCGACGATTGAGCCGATATTGCCGCAGCCGATCACGCCGAGCGTCTTGCCGGTGATCTCGACGCCCATGAAGCGGTTCTTTTCCCACTTGCCCGCCTGGGTGGAAGTATCGGCTGCGGGAATCTCGCGCGCCAGCGAAAGCATCATGGTGATGGCGTGCTCGGCGGTGGTGATGGAATTGCCGAACGGCGTGTTCATCACGATCACGCCCTTGGCCGTGGCGGCGGGGATATCGACGTTGTCGACGCCGATGCCAGCACGGCCGATGACTTTCAGCTTGTTCGCCTTCTCCAGCATCTTCGCCGTCACCTTGGTGGCGGAGCGGATGGCGAGGCCCTCGAAGCCGCCGATGATCTCGGCGAGCTTGTCCTTGTCCTTGCCGAGGTTGGGCTGGAAATCAACATCGACGCCGCGGTCCTTGAAGATCTGGATGGCCGCGGGAGAGAGAGCGTCGGAGATGAGCACTTTGGGCATGGGTTTCATCCAAGTTCAGTCGGTTGCTGTCTCCCTCTCCCCGCCTGCGGGGAGAGGTGAAAAAGAGTCACGCCACCTTCAGCAGCGCGTCCTTCGTCTTGGCATAGGCCCAATCGAGCCACGGCATCAGGGCTTCCACGTCCCGGCGTTCCACGGTGGCGCCGCACCACAGCCGCAGCCCCGGCGGCGCGTCGCGATAGGCCGCGATGTCGTAGGCCACGCCTTCCTTCTCGATCGCCGCCGCCAAGTTCTTGGCGAAGTCGGCCTGCGCGGCAGCCGGAAGCGACGTGATGGAAGGATCCACCACCTTCAGGCACACCGACGTATTGGAGCGGATGGCCGGATTGCTCGCGAGGAAATCAACCCACGGCGTCCTTGCCACCCAGTCGGAGATGACCTTGGTATTGGCATCCGCGCGGGCGATCAGCGCGCGCAGCCCGCCGAGCGACTTCGCCCATTGCAGCGTGTCGAGATAATCCTCGACGCAGAGCATCGACGGGGTGTTGATAGTCTCGCCTTCAAAGATGCCTTCCATCAGCTTGCCGCCCTTAGTCATGCGGAAGATTTTCGGCAGCGGCCAGGGCGGATTGTAGCTCTCCAGCCGCGCCACGGCGCGCGGCGAGAGGATCAGCATGCCGTGCGCGGCCTCGCCGCCCAGCACTTTCTGCCAGGAGAAGGTCACGACATCGAGCTTGGGGAAGTCGAGCGGCTGCGCGAAAGCGGCCGAAGTCGCATCGCAAATCGCAAGGCCCTGCCGGTTGGCGGCAATCCAATCCCCGTTGGGAGCGCGCGCGCCGGATGTCGTGCCGTTCCAGGTGAAAACGACGTCGGTTCCCCAGTCGATCTTGGAGAAATCCGGCAGCTCGCCGTAGGGCGCCTTGAGCACCTTGGCGTCTTTCAACTTGAGCTCTTTCACCACGTCGCTCACCCATCCTTCGCCGAAGGATTCCCAGGCGAGCATGGTGACCGGGCGCGCGCCGAGCAGCGACCACAGCGCCATTTCCACCGCGCCGGTGTCCGACGCCGGCACGATGCCGATGCGGTAATCGGCCGGGACTTCCAGCACGTCGCGGGTCAGGTCGATGGCGCGCTTGAGCTTCGCCTTGCCGATCTTGGACCGGTGGGAGCGTCCGAGCGGGGCATCGGTGAGGGCTTGCAGGCTCCAGCCGGGGCGCTTGGCGCAGGGACCGGACGAGAAGTGCGGGTTGGCCGGCCGCACGCCGGGCATTGCATTCGTCATGAAAGTCTACCCTTCCAGATAGGCGCCCCTCGGTGGGGAGGGGTTTCCCGCCATCGGGCATAAGGAAGGGAACGGGCGGCGTCAAGCAGAATGCCAACAAGCCAAAAGTGCGGCGATGGTCAGTCGCCGCGCCGAATCCGGTCAGGATTGCCGTTCAGACCGCTTGTTTCTCAATCGATAAGGTAACGGACACCGAGCCGGACTTCGTCGGCCGATATCTTCTTGAAGGTTAGCTGGTTTCCGGAGGAGTCCCTCCCCGTCGTAACGTCGCCCATGTTGATGTGCCGGTAGCCCAGATCGATGTTGTAATTCCCGGAAATCCTATAGCTGATGCCAGCCATATAGGCCCAGGCGAAATTCCATTTGTTGGTTGTGTCAACCGCGGCAACCGCGGGCAGGAAGTGCTGACTGAAATCCGAGGTGCTGAGACGGGTGGTGCCAAAGCCGGCGCCGATATAGGGCGTCAGGCCCCACCATGTACCAAGATCGCCGTAGATATTGGCCATCGCCGTGAAGCTATCAATCTTGGCGGTGAAATCGCCCGGCATGCTCGTGGTGTCGCCCGTGTATTTCGCCCTGGTGCCGTAATCTGCGGTCAAATCGGTCCTGAACCATTGGAATTTGTAACCGGCACCAACTCCGCCCATCCAGGACTCGCTGAGATTATCGCTGATGATCGCACGGGCGCCCGCGTTGGTGACGCTGTCCACCTTGTTGAACCGGTATCCGACGTCACCGCGCAGATACCAGCCGGAGGCGAATTCATCGACCAGGAGCGGCGGCGTCTGAACCATCGGCGGCGGCAGCGGAGGATAGCGGCGCGGCAAGTCGGCGGCTTGCGCAGCGCCGAGCGTGAGGCCCAGCGCGCCTGCCGTCGCGAAGAATTTGAAAAAGCTGCCCATAAGACTGATCCCTTGATAACGCCAGAGCATCGGCGCGAGCCAAGCCCCCATTCCAGCTTTGGGAATCATGCCGGACAGAAGTTAAGGCCCGATTAACCTTAATATTTTCTGGACATGGCCCGCCCGCGTTAAGCAATGGCGGTTAACGCATGGCGGCGCATGAGCGTCGGCGCCCGCAGCCAAATCACCCCTTGCGCATGAGCGGTGGAGGAGGAGCATAGACCGGCGGCGCGTAGAGCGGCGGCGGCGGCGGCGGCGGCTGGTAGATCACCGGCGGCGGCGGCGGCGGGCGCATCGGTTCGGCCTCGCAACATACCCAGCGCAGGCCGAGCTTGAAGTCGTGCGAAGTGATGTCCTTGAAATGCATCGGATTGTTGACAGCATTCACGCCGGTATAGGTGATGATGTCGCCGGTTATTCCGTCGCCGAGGCTGACGTAGCGGTAAGCCAATTCCACGGTCCAGTTGGGCGTGGCCTGGACCGCCAAGCCGGCATGCAGCGCCCAGGCAAAATTCCATTGCGACGCAGTATCCGCGAAGGCAACGCCATGGTTAGGCGTGTTGACGTCGAGGAAGCTGCCGATGGTGACGCGGCTGAAGCCAGCGCCGGCGCCCACGAAAGGCGTGACGCACCACCACGTTCCCAGATCGATGTAAGCATTCGCGAGGAAAAGCCATTCCGATTTCTTCGCGCGATATTCATCGGTATAGGTCGCATTGATGATATCGAGTCCTTGGAATTCCGCCTTTCCGCGATACTCTCCCGTCAGGTCTAAGCGCAGCCATTCGTTGAATGCAAAGCCGATGCCGAGCCCGAACAGCATCGAGCTGGTGAAATCATGGCCGATCGCCTCGATGCTATTGCCGGCATAGAGGAAGTTGTCGAGCTTCTTGACCTTCTGATTGGTCATCCCGATGTCGCCGCGCAGATACCAGGTGCCAAACTCCTCTTCCAGGCAAATCGGAACTCCCGGCCATAGATGCGCCTGCGCGCGCGGCACGCAGATTGGCTGAAGCACGGGCGGCGGCGGCGGAGGCTGATAGATGGGCGGCTCGGCGGCATTGGCAACGGCGCTCACCAACGCCATTGCTGCCGCGATTGCCCATGCCCTCGCGCTGCGCATCGTTTCGTCCTTCCTCCCACGCGCTGGACCGGCGACCAGACGTGCGGGCAGATCGAGCGAAACAGACGATCCCAAGAAACCGTTAAGCGAGCCTTAACCATGAATTTTAACGACGAAAATTAACACTTGCCGCTCGCCTGAGCACAAATGCGCGCGCCGCGCCGTAAAGCGATCACGGAAATGTAAAGGTAAGGATTTGTTTACCAGTTGGACGCGGCGGAGAGCGCGCCCCTAAGCGGCGACGTGGTTCAGCGCCTCGACGATGTCGTCGACAACCTCCTCGACCAGGATCTTGTCGTCGCCCTCGCCCATCACGCGGATCACCGGCTCGGTGCCCGACGGGCGCACGATGAGCCGCCCCCCGCGCCCGAGCCGCTCCTCTGCAACGGCAATGGCGGAGCGGACCTTGGCGTTCTCGAGCGGCCTGCCGTTGGCATAGCGGACGTTCTTCAGGACCTGCGGCAGCGCGTCGAAGCGGTGACAGACCTCTGAAACCGGACGGTTGTTCTTCTTCACCACCGCGAGCACTTGCAGTGCTGCGACAAAGCCGTCGCCCGTGGTGGCATAGTCGGAAAGGATGATATGGCCGGAAGGCTCGCCGCCGACGTTGTAGCCGTGCGCGCGCATGTGCTCGACCACGTAGCGGTCGCCGACCGGCGTGCGCACGAGTTCGAGGCCGCGCTGTTTCAGGTGACGCTCCAGGCCGAGGTTGGACATCACGGTTGCGACGATGCCGGGCTTGGAGAGCCGGTCGTCCTCCTTCCAGCTGTCGGCGATGACCGCCATGAGCTGGTCGCCGTCGATCATGTGGCCGCGCTCATCGACGATGATGACGCGGTCGGCGTCGCCGTCGAGCGCGATGCCGACGTCGGCGCGCATTTCCACCACCTTGCGGCGCAGCGCCTCGGGAGCGGTCGAGCCGCAATCCTTGTTGATGTTGAAGCCATCCGGATCGACGCCCACGGTGAATACTTCGGCGCCGAGCTCCCACAGAGCCTCCGGCGCGACGCGGTAAGCGGCGCCGTTGGCGCAGTCCACGACCACGCGCAGCCCGTCCAGACTCATCGCCTTGGGCAACGTGCGTTTGGCGAATTCGATGTAACGGTCATGCACGCCGTCGATGCGCTTGGCGCGGCCGAGGTCGGCGCTTTTGGCCAGCCGCGTGGAGATATTGGCGTCGATTTGCTTTTCGATCTCGCGCTCGACGTCGTCGGAGAGCTTGCAGCCGTCGGGGCCGAACAGCTTAATGCCGTTGTCGTCGTAAGGATTGTGCGAGGCGGAGATCATCACGCCAAGGTCGGCGCGCATGGAGCGCGTGAGCATGGCCACCGCCGGCGTCGGCATCGGGCCGAGCAGCAGCACGTCCATGCCCACCGAGGTGAAGCCCGCGACCAGCGCGGTCTCAATCATGTAACCGGAAAGGCGGGTATCCTTGCCGATCACCACGCGGTGGCGATGATCGCCGCGCCGGAACACGATGCCCGTCGCCTGACCGACTCGAAGCGCAAGTTCCGGCGTAATGACGCCATTGGCACGGCCGCGGATGCCGTCAGTGCCAAAATAACTGCGAACCATGGGTGATCCTACCTTGTCTACCGCCCAGCGTCGCGCGGCTGCCGGGGGCTCGACACGCAAATGCATATTAATGCGATCCTTATTCGAATTGGGTAAAAAACCGCAAGCAACCTTTACACCCCCATGCATGGTTAAAAGAAACCGCCAGCTGGGCCGGCCGGCGGTTCTGCTCAATATTCACAATTCACATGGTAATTCACATATTTGGGCGTCGGCCCGCCGGCCTTAGATGGCGTCCTTGTCGGCCTTGCTGGGCGCCGGCTGCGTGACGTTAACGGGATCCGAACCCGGAAAGCTCTCTTCCAGCCCCTGCTCCAGGGCCTTCTCCACGGGATCGCACCGTTTCTCGGCGGGTGGCCGCTTCACGTCGGGGTCGCCGCCTCGCGTTTTACTGGGCTTGGCTTCCATCGAATTTCTCCTTTGAGACGCGCTTTGAGATAACGCGCGGGCGCCGCAGGCGTTCCAGCGGCTATTCGGCGGCGGCCCGGAGTGCTATCGAAGCGAGATGAACGTCCGGCTGGGTTGGCCCGCATGACAACCATCACCTGCATCGACGACCTGCGCCGGCTCGCGCGCCGCAAGGTCCCGCGCGCCTTCTTCGACTATGCCGAGAGCGGCTCCTATGCCGAGGAAACCCTGCACGCTAACCGCGAGGATTTGCGGCGGCTCAAGCTGCGTCAGCGCGCGCTGGTGGACGTGTCGCAGCGCGACCTGAGCACAACCATCATCGGCGAGCCCGCCGCGTTGCCGCTCTCGCTCGCGCCCATCGGGCTTTGCGGCATGCAACATGGCGACGGAGAAATCCTCGCCTGCCGCGCGGCGCAGGCCGCCGGTATCCCCTTCTGTCTTTCGACGCTCTCGATCTGCTCCATCGAGGACGTGGCGGCGGCGGTGAGCAAGCCGTTCTGGTTCCAGCTCTATGTGATGAAGGACCGCGGCGTGGTGCGCGCGCTGATCGAGCGGGCGATCGCGGCGAAATGCAGCGCGCTGGTGCTCACCATCGACTTGCAGGTGATGGGGCAGCGCCACGCCGACATCAAGAACGGCCTGAGTGTTCCACCCAAAATCCGCCTGTGCAATATCATCGACATCGCCACCAAGCCCGCCTGGGCGCTGAGCATCCTGTGCGGCAAGCGCAAGACCTTCGGCAATCTCGAAGGCCGCGTGCCCGGCATGGAGAACGTGAAATCGCTGACGAGCTGGATTGCCGGCCAATTCGACGCGGCGCTGAGTTGGAAGGACGTCGATTGGATCAGGAGCCTGTGGCCGGGCAAGCTCATCATCAAGGGCGTGCTCGACGTGGAGGACGCAAGGCTCGCGGCGAAGACGGGCGCAAGCGCCCTGGTGGTTTCCAATCACGGCGGACGGCAGCTTGACGGCGCGCCGTCGTCCATCTCCGCCTTGCCGAAAGTCGCCGATGCCGTCGGCTCCGACATCGAGATCATGTTCGATGGCGGCGTGCGCTCCGGCCAGGACGTCATGCGCGCGCTGGCGCTCGGCGCCCGCTCCTGCATGATCGGCCGCGCTTATGTCTACGGCCTCGGCGCCGGCGGCGAGGCCGGCGTCGCCAAGGCGATCGACATCATCCGCCAGGAGCTCGACGTTACCATGGCGCTGACCGGAACCCGCAGCGTCAAGGAGATTGACCGGCGCGTGATCGCGACCGCCTGAGCGAGCTAGTCCTCTTTGTATCTTCGGGGTCGGCCTGCTTGATGAGCGTTCGGACCCGAGCGAGCGTCTCGCCAATCGCTCAGCTCCTTGATTCTCGCGTCGATTAGCTGAGAGGGAGAGGCTTCGCCTTTTGCTTCCTTTGAGGCGCTCTTGCTCTTCCTCATGGTTGTTGTCGCTTTCCTTTATGACTGTTGTCGCTCGCCCGTCACTTTAGACCGTAGGGCGGGTTAGCCGAAGGCGTAACCCGCCATCTTATATGCAGTTTGGCGGATTACGCTGCTAATCCGCTCTACGGGCTGCGCGCCTGACCCGCCCTACATGGGCTGGCCGCAGCCCGTAGGGCGCGCAACCGCGTCAGTCTTCCTTGTAGTAGTCGTCCGTGAAGAATTCACAACTCGAACCGAATAGCCCCGAGAACCAGTCGGTTTCGTGAACGATAGCGAATCAAAGCGGGAACAAACCGGAATCAGATTGACGTTTGGATCGCCGCAGCAGCGCCTTCGCGGGTTTTTTGTGGGTGACCAAATTGCAAGAAACCGCAAGTCGACCTGCCGAAAACTTGCAAATTTGATTGCTTGTTTTGACGTAATCCATGAATCCGCTCAACGACTTAGGAATTCTTCACGGACGACTAAAAAGACCGCATCTGAAGTTGAATCGCATCTGAAGCTGAATATTGTGCGGCGACGCACTTCCAGGAGAGACAGGTCGTCAGGTATTCGCCATTCGTCTCTCGGCGAAGATGCGTAGCCGCTGTCCTTCTCAAAAATCATATCCGCGCGTACTGATAATGCAGCCCGGACAGAATGGGCGTGGTGACAATGGTCTCTGGTCGCCAAGTTCCAATATCCGCGTTGTGACGCCAGAGACTCGGTTCGATGTCGCATGAGAACGGTTCGATACAGGCAGACGTGCCAAATCGTGCCTGCGGGCGAGTAAAGTTGCGTTGCAAGTTTTCTTTGACATCCGACTTCAGCAGCAGACCGGACGCGCACGCTGCGTACTCGACGTGACGCGAATGACCCGGAACGGACATCAACCAAAATTCACTGCGCACACGCGGCAATGTCCCCGTCGAGAAATCTCTCAAAAATCTCCTAACGTTTTTTGCAATGGCAGCGCAGTGCGACTCGTACGAATTCAAAATTGTCAGAGGGAAACGGCTTTAGTAAAAATCGAAGATTACATAGTATTGGAGACTGGACACGGTTTCCTATTCAGCCGTCAATGAGTGAATTGGGCTTCGCAAACCGTTCTAACGCCGCTGGATCTTCGATAATAATATTGCGTCCGGAGCTGCTTATTCCATGTTTGTTTAGCAGAGCCAAATTCCGAGATAGATTCTCTGGGGTCATACCCAATCGCGAAGCGAGTACGCGCTTGTCGAATTGCAGGTCGATTTGATTCCGCAATCCTTGCAGGGCGTCGGCTTGCAGGATCCAGTTCGCGAGCCGTTCCGCGCTGCTGCGCAATTTCTCGTTCTTGAGCGAGCGCACGACCCCGCGGTAGCGCTCGGCGAGTTCATTGACGATGGCGCGCGCAAAGGCGGCGTCGCGCCCAAACACGTCGCGCACGGTCTGCGGCGGTATCATGAGAATCTGCGCGGGCGCAAGGGTGCGGGCCGACTTGAGATAGACCGCGTCGCGGATCACCGCTGCCAGAATGAACGTCGTCACCGGCCGGATGATATCGATCGTAGTTTCGTGTCCGTCATGGACGCTGAACAGTTCGACCGAGCCTTCGACGACGATATGGAGGAAGTCCGGCAAATCGCCTTCGCTGATCAAGGTCACATGCTGCGGGAACCGCTGGAGGAATGCGGCGCTCACCAGCTCTTCGAAATTCGCTTCGCTCATGTCGCAGAACAACGGCAGCGCGCGGATGAGTTTCCAATCGGATTGGCGCACGGTCTTCTCCCAGTTCCGGGCATTCGCAACGAATTATATCAGTGTGTGCCGATAACCCCTCTCATGGACTTGATAATTATCAAACGAAAGTGCTTCTTAAGTCAAAATATGAGGCGATATAAGTAAAGCCAAATTGTCGTGGCAAAATCGAAGTATTAAATCGAAGTATTATTGATTGACATCAAATCATTCCGTCGAGTCCCGGCTTTCTGTAGCGGCTGACGTTTCTCAACGGTCGACAGGAGCGGGGCGCTACTCGTGCAAGACAAGCCGGTCACCAGCGTCGCAGGCCAAAGCCGCTCGCCGAATGGGAGTGGCTCGCAGGTCTTCCAGATCAAGAAAGAGCTGCCTTGAAAGTCCTAGTCAAAAAATTCTTCGAGGAGCGGTAAAAAATGAAAATGCTCATTTGCCATGATGGTTCAGAAAAAGCCCAGGCCGCGTTGGAGAAATCCATTGCAATGTTCAAGGGCGAAAGGCCGGAGGTAATTTTGGTAACCGTTATCGAAGAACCGGCTGATGCCAGCAGCCATAGTGAGGCGGCATTTGAAAAGTTGCGCGCGATAAGGGAAGCGGACCTGAAGGAAGCGGCAGATTGGGTGGTCAAGCAGGGTCTTGTTGTGGATGTGATTGTGGCGGTCGGGATCGGTGACCCGCGCAAGATGCTGCTGGAGGCTATCAGCAAAAAAAAATCGGATGTCGTGGTGATTACAAGCCGCCCTCCCAAGGGAGGGGTGAGATTTGGCAATGTCACTGTCAGCGTCAGTGACTACTTGATCCACCATATAGACGATCGCCCTGTGTTGATCATGCATTAGGACGGGTTGAAAAGAACATGCTTTTCTGGTTGCAACACACAAAGGCTGAGACCCACTAGATGTTGATGCGAACGGAAAAGTCGCAGGAAGGCGATTGGAGGGCCATCCGATGTTCGGATGTGCAATGGGATTTGGTGCCGGGAGTGTCGGGCGCGGTCAAACACGGCCTTTATCGCCAGTGCAGTCCAGCGGGCCAGTATTGCAAGAACGAGGAACGCTGGGACCATCTCACGCTTGGACAACTTGCTGATTTTGGCGAGCGTTGGTGGCGCGGGAATGGGCCGCATATCGGACCCGTCACAATCGCAGCGATCAAGTTGGCGATTGATGCCGCGGCGGCCGGCTATGACGTGACACGAAGCGCGGACGCCTACATACCGCAGCCATTCAACTTCGCAGGCAAGCCATGAAGGGCCGCCCCTTGCAGGAACGAGAGGCAGCAGAGGTTGCGCGCGATGCATTAGGCGAGCGCGATAAGAAGCCATGCGCGTGGTGTCACGGAACCGGTGAGTTCGGATCGGGAATCGTTCACGGGCAAGGCTGGACGATTGCGGTAGATCGCAAGACCGAACAATGCCCGCGCTGCAAAGGGACCGATGAGGGCGCGTCATGACAGACACAAGATGTAGGGCTGTGTGTCTAAAGCCGAAAAGCATGGAAAAGAATTATCAAAAGCTTATGCGGCGTTTCAAGGGATCGGGAGTTAAAGAATGCTCGGATCGGGAAGAACAGATGAAAAGACGATGGGCTGGGCAGACTTACTGGCCTTTGGCCGAGCCGAGATTGTAGCTCTGCACAAAACGTGGATTGCGTTTTTTATCACGTTCTATGTCTGGTTCAATATGGCGCCGCTCGTGTCGACGATTATCAAGGATACCGGCCTTACCCTGGATCAACTCAAGGTGCTTGCCATCTGCAACGTGGCATTGACCGTTCCTACCCGCGTTATTATCGGCATGCTGTGTGACAGGATAGGCCCGCGAAAGACATTTTGTATTGTGATGTGGTCAATGGCCTTTCCGTGTCTCATGTTTGCTTTCTCCACCTCCTACACGGAGATGTTGATCTCGCGATTACTCCTAAGCGCGGTTGGCACGGGCTTTGTCGTCGGCATTGCAATGACGTCGCTCTGGTTCAAGCCAAGGGATGCAGGTTTTTCACAAGGCGTTGAGGCGGGTCTCGGCAACTGGGGTTCATCCTTGGCCGCAATAACCATGCCGATCCTGGCGCTCACTGTTTTGGATAGCTGGAGATGGGCGATAGCGATAAGCGGCGTCGTCATGTTTCTCTATGGCATGTACTACTGGTTTGCCATTACCGACGGACCCAAGGGTACGGTCAGGCCAATATCCAGAAAGGCTCAGGCAATCGAAGTCTCCACATGGGGCGATTTGATCCTTGCGATCATTTGGACCATACCGATCTGGGGCGTGCTTTCGCTTCTGGTCAGGATGGTCGTGAGCAAGGGTTATGTCACTCCCGAGACTTCATACATCCTGTACGCAATCATAGTCGCTGGAGTTGTGTATCAGGTTTTGGCGCTCATCAAAGTTAATGTGCCGATATTGAAGAAGGGTGTGCCTGAAGATGACAAATATAGATTTACGCAGATAGGCACTCTTAATGCGTCATATATCGTCACATTTGGCGCGGAACTTGCCGTTATCTCGATGCTTCCTTATTTTTTCCAAAAGACATTCGAACTAAGCCCGG
>Ga0082335_1001502_pt1 | contig 48849 bp, 40 predicted proteins | sample Subgrocontami58m_FD_72375 | JGI IMG/M metagenome (GOLD analysis project Ga0082335, IMG submission 72375) | Subsurface groundwater microbial communities from S. Glens Falls, New York, USA - GMW37 contaminated, 5.8 m (SPADES assembly) (version 2) ... | reverse complement strand
GGCGCTCGAGAATCAGCCGGCTGCCGTACGCAAGCGCAATGGTGCGCGTATCGTCAACGAGGGTTCCGGGCCCGCGCGCCTCGATAAGCGTCACGCTCAAGCCGCTCGCGCGCAGGCCCAGCGCGAGCGCGGCGCCGACCGGCCCGCCGCCGGCAATCACGATATCCCGGTACTCAGCCACGCATCAATGCTTCAATGTCCTGGACCGATTTCGGCGCGGCGTGGGTAAGCACCTCGTTGCCCGACGCGGTCACCAGCACGTCGTCTTCGATGCGTATGCCCGTGTTGGCGAACCGGGCGGGTACGTCGTCGCCGCGAATATAACAGCCCGGCTCCACCGTCAGCACCATTCCCGGCTTGAGTTCGCGCCACTGGCCGTCGCGCTTGTATTCGCCGGCATCGTGCACGTCGAGCCCGAGCCAGTGTCCGGTGCGGTGCATGTAGAACCGCTTGTAATCCCCGGCCTCGATCACCTTGTCGACACTGCCCTGGCACAGGCCGAAATCGATCAATCCCCGCGCCAGCACCCGCAACGCGGCGTCGTGCGGCGCAGTCCACGCCGCACCCGGCTGCACCGCCGCGATCGCGGCGCCCTGCGCGGCGAGCACCATCTGATACACATCGCGCTGCGCCGGCGTGAATCTGCCGCTCACCGGATAAGTGCGCGTGATGTCGGCGGCATAGCCGTCGAGTTCGCAGCCGGCATCGACGAGCAACAGGTCACCGGCGTTGAGCACCGCGTCGTTGCTCACGTAATGCAGCACGCAGGCGTTGGCGCCGCCGGCAACAATCGACGTGTAGGCCGGCGCCTGGGCGCCGCGGCGGCGAAACTCGTGCAGCAGTTCGGCCTCGATTTCATATTCGGCGCGGCCGGGTTTCACGGCGCCCATCGCGCGCCGGTGAGCATCGGTCGAAATCTGCGCCGCGCGGCGCATGATGGCGAGCTCGTGCTCATCCTTGAGCAACCGCATTTCGTCGAGCGGCGTGCGCACGTCGTAAATCGCGGCGGGCGCCGTGACTCCGGTGCGGACCTGCGCGCGCACCGCATTCAGGGCTTGCAGCACGCGCTCATCCCAGCGCCCGTCGCTGCCGAGATGACAATGCAGCGCGGGCTGATCCGCGAGCAGTTTGGGCAGCAGGGTATCGAGTTCGCTGATCGAATGGCTCTCGTCGAAATGAAATTCAGCGCGCGCCCGCTCGAGTCCGTAGCGAAAACCGTCCCAGATTTCGCGTTCGGCGTTCTTGTCGCGACAAAACAGTATGCTGCGGACGGGATCGCCCGCAACCAGCACCAAGACCGCTTCCGGCTCGGGAAAACCGGTCAGATAGTAGAAATAGCTGTCGTAACGGTACGGATAATTCGAGTCCCGGTTGCGCGGGCGCTCCGGCGCGGTGGGAACCACCGCGACGCCACGTTGCATCAGTTGCGCAAGCCGCGCGCGCCGCCCGGCATACACCGCAGGAATTCTGCTCGCGATTTCAGTTTGTGTCATGCGGGAATTATAGACCTTGCACCGGGGACGCGGCTGCTATGCGCCGTGCGGGGCGTCGCCATAACCGCGCGCCGCGAGTTCGCGTTCAAGAACGGCCAGCCGCTCGGGAGTGCCGATATCGCGCCAGCATCCACGATAATGCTCGCCGCTCACGCGGCGCGCCGCGATGTGCCCGCGCAGCAGCGGCGCGAGAGGCTCCGTCGCCCCGCGCGCGATGCCGGCGAAAAGCGCCGGGTGATAGGCGGCGATGCCGCTGAAGGTGAGCCGTGCACCGTCGCACACGACCTCTCCCCCGCGCAACGCGAAATCGCCGCCCGGATGATGGCCGGGATTATCGACCAGCACCAGGTGCGCGAGACGCCCCGGCGGCTCGAGGCGGGTCACCGCGCGCGCCAGCTGCGCATAGTCGTAAGCGCTGAACACATCGGCATTGACCGCGGCGAAGGACGCGCCGCCGAGCAGCGGCAGCGCATGGGCGATGCCGCCGGCGGTCCCGAGCGCCGCGGCTTCGCGCGAGTAGACAATCGGGATGCCGAAGCGGCCGCCGTCGCCAAGCGCGCGCTCGATCAGCGCGCCAAGATGCGCGTGATTGATCACGACCTGCGTGAAACCTGCGGCGGCAAGTTTTTCGATATGCCAGACGATCAGCGGCTTGCCGCCGGCTTCGAGCAAGGGCTTGGGCACACGGTCGGTGAGGGGGCGCATGCGCTCACCGCGGCCGGCTGCGAGCAGGATCGCTTTCAAAACGTGTAACCGGCGCGGGCCCGGGGTTTGCTCTCGATCCCGTCGAGCAGCTTGAGCAGGGGATTGAGCGCTGAATAGCGTCCGGCGACGGCGCGCACGTAACCGGCGAAGCGCGCCGTATCTTCGAGGTAACCGCGCTTGCCGTCGCGGTAATACAGCCGCGCGAAGATGCCCAGCACTTTCAGGTGCCGCTGCAGCCCCATCCATTCGACGTCGCGGTAAAAGCTGCCGAAGTCGCTGTTGACCGGCAGTCCGGCGCGCCGGGCTTTTTCCCAGTAGCGCGCCGTCCAGTCGAGCACGCGTTCCTCGTCCCAGCTGACGAACGCATCCCTGAACAGCGATGCAACGTCATAAGTAATCGGGCCGTAGACCGCGTCCTGAAAATCGAGCACGCCGGGATTCGGTTCGCATACCATCAGGTTGCGCGGCATGTAGTCGCGGTGCACGTAAACGGCCGGTTGCGCGAGATTGTTGGCGAGTATCAGCGCGAACATCGCAGCGAGGGTGCGCTGCTGCGCGGGGTCGAGCGTGCAACCGAGGTGGCGCTGCAGATACCACTCCGGAAAGAGCTTCAGCTCGCGTGTAAGCAGCGCCTCGTCGTAGGGCGGCAGCACGTCCGGCCGGCTGGCGAGCTGCCAGCGCAGCAGCGCATCGATCGCGTCGCGGAACAGCTCATCGGCGTTCGCGTCGTTGAGCGCCCGCAGATAGCTCGTGATGCCGAGATCGGAGAGCAGCAGAAACCCCTGCTCGAAGTCCTCGGCGATCACGCGCGGCACATGCACGCCCGCGGCCGCCAGCAGGCCGGCAATGCGCACGAACGGCCGGCAATCCTCCTGCGCGGGCGGCGCGTCCATCGCAATCAGCGAGAGCCCCCCCGCGCGCACGCGGAAATAACGCCGGAAGCTCGCATCCGCGCTTGCCGGTTCGAGCACGAGCGGCGATGCATTCAACCGCATTTCGACCCAGCGCTGAAGTTGGCTCCGTCGATCCACGCGGCGCATTGCCTTATTCGGAAAATTGTGCGATTTTATCATCCCCTTCTCAAGCTACGGATAATGCGGATTCCCGGCGTCACACCGCTTGCGTTGCTGCTGTCGTTCGCCTGCGCCTGTGCCGGCGCCGCGGACGGCACCGCAATCGGCCTCAAGCCCAGCGCAGACGGGCTGCGGCTCAAACTTCAGCCGTCGTTTATCCGCATCCCGCCGGACAACCGGGATACGGTGCCGCTGTTTGTCGACGCGGAGCGGGTGCAGGGGCATCAGGACCAGGAAATAGAGGCCGAGGGTAGCGTGCGCCTGCGCCGGCGCGGCCAGGCGATCCACGCCGACTGGCTGCGCTACGACAAGCCCGAGGACGAAGTCAACGCGCAGGGCAACGTCCGCCTCGAACAACGCGGCGACGTGCTCGAAGGCACCGGGATGCGCCTCAATCTCGGCACCGCGCGCGGGGCGGTCGAAAAACCGCGCTACCAGGTCCAGGTCAACGCCACCCAGGGCCGCGGCGAGGGGGAGCGGCTCCTGCTGGAGGGACACAACAAGTATCGCGTGGTGGGCGGCAGTTACACCTCGTGCGAGGTCGGCACCGATGACTGGTTCGTGCGCGCCAGCGATTTCGAGATCGACAAGGACCGCCAGATCGGCACCGCGCGCAATGCGAGCGTCGTATTCCTCGGGCAGCCCATCCTGTATGCGCCGTACCTGAGCTTTTCGCTCGACCGCCGGCGCAAGTCGGGATTGCTGTCGCCGACCGTCGGCACCACCGGCAATTCCGGTTACGAATTCTCGATCCCTTATTACTGGAACATCGCGCCTAACCGCGACGCCACGATCACGCCGCGCACCATGTCGAAGCGCGGCGTGATGCTGAGCAACGAGTTCCGCTATCTGGATACCCGATACTCCGGCGAGGCGCGCTACGAAGTCATTCCCACGGACCGTGTCAAGGACAATGCCGGCCGGTTTGCGCTGAATCTGCGTCACAATCAGCTTTGGGACAACGGCTGGAACGGGAACCTGAACATTCAGAAAGTCTCGGACGACACGTATTTCACCGATCTGTCGACGCAAATCGCGGCGACCTCGCAATCCGTGTTGCCGCGCGAGGGTTCGCTGGCGAAAAACGGCACCTGGTGGAATGGCGGAACGTGGGGTCTCTCGACGCTGGTGCAGCGCTGGCAAACGCTGCAAACCGATCCGCTCAACCCGCTGGTTGCGCCCTACAACCGCTCGCAAGTCGCTTTTTCCGCCGCCAAACAAAACGTCGGACCCGCGGATCTCGAACTCTTCAGCAGCGCGGTGGACTTCACCCACCCGGCGTTGACCACGGGCAGGCGGGCGGTCGCGTATCCCAGCGTCAGCGTGCCGCTGCAAACGTCGTTTGCCTATCTGACGCCCAAAGCGGGTATGCACCTCACCCATTACAACCTGAGCCCGTTGACGCCTGCCGCATCGAGTCTGAACCGGGCGGTGCCGATTTTTTCAGCCGAAGGCGGCATGGTGTTCGAACGCGACACCGCGTGGTACGGTCAGAAACTGCTGCAGACCCTCGAGCCCAAGCTCAATTATGTCTATATTCCGACCCGCGCCCAGAATCTGATTCCCAATTTCGACAGCGCCGTGCAGGACGTCAACTTTGCCACGCTCTACTCCGAAAACCAGTTCAGCGGCAACGACCGCATCAATGATGCCAACCAGGTAACCATGGGCGCGACTTCCCGGCTGCTGCACCAGGACACGGGTGTCGAGCGGCTGCGCGTCGGCCTCGCGCAGCGTTATTACTTCAAGTCGCAGGAAGTCACGCTGCCGGGGGTCCCGGCGCGCGCGAGCACCAGTTCGGACCTGCTCGCCGCGCTTAGCGGGACGATCGCACCGCACTGGACCGCCGACGCAGGGTGGCAGTACAACACCGACTTCTCGCAGACGCAGAAGCTCTCGAGCGCCGTGCGCTATCAGCCGGAGGCGGGAAAAGTCGTGAATCTCAGCTATCGCTTCACTCACAACGCATTGCGCCAGGTCGATCTCTCGAGCCAATGGCCGCTGACCGGCCGTTTGAGCGGGGTCGCGCGCTGGAACTACTCAATTCAGGACAGCCGCATGATCGAAGGGCTCGCCGGACTCGAATATAATGGCGGCTGTTGGGCGTTTCGCGTCGTCGGCCACCACTTCGCAACCGCGACCCAGAACCAGGTCAGCTCCATCTTGATGCAACTCGAATTGAACGGAGTGTCAAAAATCGGCTCTAACCCGCTGGAACTGCTGCGGCGGAACATCGCCGGCTACTCCCGGCAGGAATCGCAATCCGCGCGCCCCGACGATCCGTTTTTTCCGGGACGCTGACACCCACACGGCACACTCCTCCGTATGAATGCACTCACGACACGCGCCGCAGCAGCGGCCGGCCTTGCCCTGCTCGCGCTCGCCGCCGCCCCGCACGCCTTCGCCCAGAAACCGCCCGCCAGCCGCGTCGTGCTGCTCGACCGGATTGTCGCGGTCGTCAACGACCAGGTCATCACCCGCCGCGCCCTCGACGAACGGGTCACGGTCGTGCTGACCCAGTTGCGCCAGCAGGGCACTCCTCCGCCGCCCCGTGACGTGCTCGAAAAGCAAGTGCTCGAACGCATGATCTTCAACCATGTGCAGCTTCAGTACGCGAAGGAAACCGGGCTTCGCATCGACGACGCGACGCTTGAAAAAACCCTCAGCCGCATCGCTGAAGACAGCAAACTCGCGCCGGCACAACTGCGCGCCGCCCTCGAAAAAGACGGCATCAGCTTCGCCAAGTTCCGTGAGGATATTCGCGACGAAATCACCATGGCCCGGCTGCGCGAGCGCGAGGTCGACAACAAGATTACGATCGCCGACAGCGAAATCGATAATTTCCTCAGTACGCGGCAGATTCAGGAGGGCAAGTCCGACGAGTACCACCTGTCGCACATCCTGGTCAGCGTGCCGGAGCAGGCAAGCCCGGAGCGCCTGCAGGAGCGGCGCGCGCGCGCCGAGCAGGCACTGGCGCAAATCCGGGGCGGCACCGACTTCCGCCAGGTTGCCGCCAGCTTTTCCGATGCGCCCGATGCGGTGCAGGGCGGTGCATTCGGCTGGCGCGAGATCACGCGCCTGCCGGCGATTTTTGCCGAGGCCGTGAAGGACCTCAGGGCCGGCGAGGTGAGCGGCGTATTGCGCAGCCCCAACGGTTTTCATATTGTACGCGTCAACGAGCGGCGCGGCCAGGCGGCGCCGCTGATCGTGTCCCAGACCCGCGCCCGCCACATCCTGATCAAAACCAGCGAGCTGGTCGCGGAGAGCGAAGCGAAGGACCGCGCGGTCAAGCTGAAGGAGCGACTCGATAACAACGCCGACTTTGCCGAACTCGCCCGGCTGCAGTCCGAAGACAGCAGCGCGGCGCGCGGCGGCGAGTTGGGCTGGCTGTCGCCCGGCGACACCGTCCCGGAATTCGAAAAAGCGATGAACGCCTTGAGGCCGGGACAGATCAGCGAGCCGGTGCGCTCGCCGTTCGGCTGGCACCTGATCCAGGTCCTCGAGCGCCGCAACCAGGACGTGTCGCAGCAGCAGCAACGGCTGCGCGCGCGTCAGGCGCTGCGCGAGCAAAAAGCCGACGAGGCGCACCAGGAATTTGTGCGCCAGCTGCGCGACCGGTCGTTTGTCGAATACCGGCTCGACGAAAAATAGTGTTGAATCCGGTAATCGCTGTCACCGCGGGAGAGCCCGCCGGAATCGGCCCCGACCTGTGCGTGATGCTCGCGCAGCGGCCGCAAACGGCGCGCCTGGTGGTGATTGCCGATCGCCAGTTGCTCGCGCAGCGCGCGCAGTCCCTGGGGCTGCCGTGGCGCAGCCTGCCGTTCAACCCCGCGGATGAGTCTGCGCCCGAGCGTGGCGCACTGCCCGTGGTGCATGTGCCGCTCGCAACCGCAGTGACTGCGGGCAAGCTCGAGCGCGCGAACGCGGCTTATGTATTGCGCACCCTTGAGATCGCGAGCGACGGTTGCCGCGATGGGAACTTCGCCGCGATGGTCACCGCGCCGGTACACAAGGGCATCATCAACGATGCCGGCATCGCTTTTACCGGCCACACCGAATTTCTGGCCGCACGCACCGGCGCCCCGCACGTCGTCATGATGCTCGCCGGCGGCGGCCTGCGGGTGGCGCTCGCCACTACGCACGTGGCGGTGAAAGACATCGCGCAGCACATCACGTCCGCCGGCCTGGAAAAAACGCTGCGCGTGCTGCACCACGATCTGCGCGTGCGTTTCGGCATTGCAGCGCCGCGGATCGCGGTGGCCGGCCTGAATCCTCACGCCGGGGAATCGGGGCACCTCGGACGTGAAGAAATCGAAGTCATCGCGCCGCTCATCGAACGCCTGCGCCGCGAAGGCGTGCTGGTGACCGGGCCGCTGCCCGCGGATACGCTTTTCAGCCGCGAACGGCTGCGCGATTTCGACTGCGTGCTCGCGATGTACCACGACCAGGGGCTGCCGGTGCTCAAGTATGCGAGCTTCGGCAGCGGCGTGAACGTTACGCTGGGACTGCCGATCATACGCACGTCTGTGGACCACGGCACCGCGCTCGATATCGCCGGCAGCGGCAAGGCCGACCCCGGCAGCCTGCGCACCGCCATCGACATGGCCGCAGCACTCGCGCGCGGCATGACCTGAACGGCCGCACCGGCCGCGATCGCGCCGCCCCGTGAAGCACCAGCCGCGCAAACGCTTCGGCCAGAACTTCCTCATCGACGCCGGCGTCATCGCCGCAATCGTCGCCGCGATCGCGCCGGCGCGTGATGACCGCTTCGTCGAAATCGGACCCGGGCGGGGGGCGCTGACACGCCCGCTGCTCGCTGTCGTGGAACACTTGCACGCGATTGAAATCGACCGCGACCTTGCCGCCGCGCTCACGCGTGAGTTTGCGCCACGCCTGACCGTGCACACCGCTGACGTGCTCGGTTTCGACTTCGCGACGCTCGGCAACGCCCTGCGCGTCGTCGGCAACCTGCCCTACAACATATCGACACCTCTGCTGTTTCATATCGACCGGTATGGCGAGCAGATCCGCGACATTCATGTCATGCTGCAAAAAGAAATCGTCGCGCGCATGGTGGCCGCACCCTCGAGCAGCGCCTACGGCCGGCTGTCGGTGATGCTGCAGTACCGCTTCGAACTGGAAAAGCTGATCGAGGTGCCGGCAACGGCGTTCGATCCCGCACCCAGGGTCGAGTCGGCGGTGGTGCGCCTGACGCCGCTGCGGCCGCCGCGCGTCGCCGCGCGCGATTATGCATGGTTCGCGCGCATCGTCAAGACCGCGTTCTCGCAGCGGCGCAAGACGCTGCGCAACTCGCTCAGTGTGTTTTTGGCGGAACCGGACTGGCGCTCGCTCGCCATTGCGCCGACGGCGCGCGCGCAGGAGTTATCGGTCGCGCAATTCGTCGCGATTGCCGACTATGTCAGCGGCCGCAGCACGGGCTGACTATCCCGCCTTTTTCTGGACAAATTCGATTTTGTAGCCGTCGGGATCTTCGACGAACGCGATGACGGTGGTGCCGTGCTTCATTGGCCCGGCTTCGCGCGTGACCTTGCCGCCACGCTTTTTGACTTCCTCGCACGCCCGGCACGCATCGTCGACTTCAATCGCCACGTGGCCATAGCCGCTGCCGAGGTCGTAGGTCCTGGTATCCCAGTTATGCGTCAATTCGAGCACGGCCGCGCTCGCTTCGTCGCCGTAGCCGACGAACACATTGGTGAAGCGTCCGCCGGGATAGTCCCTGCGCCGCAACTCCCGCATGCCCAGCACGTTAACGTAGAAATCCAGCGCGCGGTCCAGGTCCCCGACGCGCAGCATGGTATGCAGTATTCTCATCGCGTATCCTCCGCCATCAGATCCGGACCATTTCGAAATCTTCCTTGCGCGCGCCGCATTCGGGACACGTCCAGTTCATCGGCACCTCTTCCCAGCGCGTGCCGGGCGCGATCCCCTCGTCCGGCAAGCCGGCGGCCTCATCGTAGATAAAGCCGCAGATCAGACACATGTAGGTGTTGTAAACGGTGACGCCGGTTGTTGTCATTATGGCTTGCGAATTAAGCTAAAATGCCATTTTAGCGATACCCCCCGCCTCTGAACAACCAATCCCGATCCTGATGGATCCCTCCGCGCCCTCGCAATTGCCGCCGACCGTGCTCGCATTCGCCGCGACCGACCCGAGCGGCGGCGCCGGCTTGCAGGCTGACATACTGACGCTTGCGAGCATGGGCTGCCATCCCTTGTCGGTGGTCACCGCGGTGACGATCCAGGACACCATGGGCGTCGAGGAGGTGATGGCGCTCGATGCGGAATGGGTCGCTGACCAGGCGCGCTGCGTGCTCGAGGACATGCCGGTCGCGGCGTTCAAGGTCGGCATGGTCGGCAGCATCGAAAACATCGCCGCGATCGCCGAAGTCGTGTCCGATTATCCCGAAATCCCGCTGATCCTCGATCCGGTGCTGGCATCAGGGCGGGGCGACGAACTCGTGACCGACGAGATGATCTCGGCCCTGCGCGAGTTGCTGGTGCCACAGAGCACCATCATTACTCCTAACAGCATCGAGGCGCGGCGTCTGACACAGGAAGAAGGCGAGGAGGACATCGATCTCGCCGAGTGCGCACGCCGGCTCCTGGCCACCGGCTGCGAATACGTGCTGATCACCGGCACCCACGAAAATACCACGCAGGTGACCAATACGCTTTACAGCCAGGACGGCGTCGTGCGCAGCGACCACTGGGAGCGTCTGCCGGGAAGCTATCACGGCTCCGGTTGCACGCTGGCCTCGGCGCTCGCGGCGACCATTGCCAACGGCCTGAACATCAGCGAGGCGGTGCAGGATGCGCAGGAATACACGTGGCAGACGCTGAAGGCGGCGTTTCGTCCCGGCATGGGCCAGCATATTCCCGACCGATTGTTCTGGGCACGCGAGGATGAGCCCGCCGATGAACCCGGCGATTAACGGGCTTTACGCGGTAACGCCCGAGCTCGCCGATACCGCCGTACTACTCGCCAGGACACACGCCGCGCTCGCCGGCGGCGCCCGGCTGCTGCAATACCGCAACAAGACCGATGATGAGAAGCTGCGCCGTGAACAAGCCGCGGCATTGCTCAAACTGTGCCGGCATCATGGTGCCCTGTTGATCATCAACGATCACGTCGATCTCGCACGCGAAATCGACGCCGACGGCGTGCATGTCGGTGCCGACGATGCAGGGGTGGCTGCCGCCCGCACCGCGCTCGGCCACGGCAAAATCATCGGCGCAACCTGTTACAGGGATCTGCAGCGCGCGCGGGTGGCAGTGGCCCAGGGCGCGGACTACGTCGCATTCGGCAGCTTCTACGCCTCCCCGGTCAAGCCTGGCGCAGTGCGGGCGCCGCTTGCGTTGCTGGCGCAGGCGCGGCGCGAGGTTACGGTCCCGGTGGTGGCGATCGGCGGCATCACGCTCGACAACGCAGCCGCGCTGATCGATGCGGGCGCCCACGCGGTTGCGGTAATATCCGCGCTGTTTGCGGTGCCTGACATCGAGGCCGCAGCACGCAAGTTCTGTCAGTTATTACGGGCAAAGATGATATGACGTCACGCAATGAAGAGTTATTCGCGGCCGCGCAGCGCGTGATCCCCGGCGGAGTCAATTCGCCGGTGCGCGCGTTTCGTGCCGTCGGCGGCACGCCGCGTTTTTTCGCGCGCGGCAGCGGCGCGCGCGCGTGGGACGCCGACGGCGCCGCCTACATCGATTACGTTGGCTCATGGGGCCCGCTGATTCTCGGCCACGCGCATCCCGCCGTAGTCCAGGCGGTGCAACAGGCGGCGGCGCAAGGGCTGAGCTTCGGCGCACCGACCGCCGCCGAAGTCGAGCTCGCGGAAACGCTGTGCCGGCGCGTGCCGGGTCTTGAGCAGGTGCGGTTGGTCAGTTCGGGCACGGAGGCGACGATGAGCGCAATCCGGCTTGCCCGCGGCCATACCGGCAGATCGAAAATCGTCAAGTTTGAAGGCTGCTACCACGGACACGCTGACGCGCTGCTGGTGAAAGCCGGTTCCGGTGCGCTGACCCTGGGCAATCCGAGTTCGGCCGGCGTGCCCCGCGAGACCGCGGCGCACACGCTGGTGCTCGAATACAACAATGTCGACGAGCTTGAGACCGCGTTCCGGCGCGACGGTGCGGCGATCGCCTGCGCGATCGTTGAGCCGGTCGCCGGCAATATGAACCTGGTGGCGCCCAAGCGCGAGTTTCTCGATGCGCTGCGCGCGTTGTGCACGCGGCACGGCGCGCTGCTCATTTTCGACGAAGTAATGACGGGATTCCGCGTGGGCCCGCAAGGCGCACAAGGCCTCTACGGCATTACCGCGGACGTGGTGACGCTTGGCAAAGTCGTCGGCGGCGGCATGCCGCTCGGCGCTTTCGGCGGACGCCGCGACGTAATGGCGAGCATTGCGCCGCTCGGTCCGGTATATCAGGCAGGCACACTATCCGGCAATCCCGTCGCGGTAGCAGCCGGCCTCGCGACGCTTGAACTCATCGCGGCTCCCGGATTCTTCGACCGGCTTGCCCTGGCCACGCGCGCCTTGACCGACGGTCTCGCCGCGGCCGCGCGTGAACAGGGCGTCGTGTTCTCGGCGCAGGCGGTGGGCGGCATGTTCGGGATTTACTTCCGCGCGACCGCGCCGCAGAGTTACGCTGAAGTCATGCAATGTGATACCGCAGCGTTCAAGCGCTTTTTCCACGCCATGCTTGCCGCAGGGATTTACTTCGCACCCTCCGCCTTTGAGGCGGGATTCGTGTCGGCGGCGCATGGCGGCGCCGAGATCGAGCAAACGCTCGCCGCCGCCCGGCATTGCTTCGCGGCGATGACTTGAGCGGGCCGCTCAGCGCAGGCCGGCGATGTATTCGGACACCGCCTTGATTTCCCGATCCGACAATCGGGCGGAAATCACGCGCATCATTTGATTCGGGTCATTGGTGCGTTCGCCGAGCCGGAATGCCTGCAGCTGCGCCAGCGTATACTCCGCGAACTGGCCGGCTACGCGCGGATACTGCGCCGGGATGCCGGCGCCGCCCGGGCCATGGCAGGAAGCGCATGCCGCAACGCCCTTGTCCATGATGCCGCCGCGGTAGATCTGGCGGCCCAGTTTGACCAGCTCGACGTCTTTGGCGGAACGCGTCTTGGGCTTCTGGGCCTCGAAATAAGCGCCCAGATTCTTCATGTCCTGAGGAGTCAGACTCGCCGTCATGCCCAGCATCACCGGGTTCTTGCGTTCGCCGGACTTGTAATTTGCAAGCTGCTTGGCGGTATAGTCGGCGTGTTGCCCTGCAAGCACCGGATTGGCCGGGCTCGCGCTATTCCCGTCGCTCGCATGACAGGCGGCGCAGACTTTGGTGACTAACGGCTGCGCCTGCGCCGGATCGGCCTTGGCCGCCGGCTGCGCAACTGCGAGCGGTGCGATCGCGGCACAAATCGCCGCCACCAGCGCCAAACGGAATCTCATGCGATCTCCTGACAACATTGCAACCTGGGGAAAACGCCGTATTCTAACGAAATCCCCATCGACAGGCTAGGTTCGACGGCTATGCGCACTCTCCACAACATCGAATTCGTCACCACAATCGCCGACACGCGCTTGCTGCCGCCTGCGCGCGGCGCGGAGGTTGCATTCGTCGGGCGTTCCAACGCCGGCAAATCGAGCGCGCTCAACGCGCTGGCACACCGCAAACGCATCGCTTTCGTAGCCAAGACCCCCGGCCGCACGCAGCATATCAATTTCTTCCGCGTCGGAGATGACCGTTATCTGGTCGACCTGCCGGGTTACGGCTATGCCGCCGTGCCGGCCGCGGTGCGCGCGCACTGGCACGAGTTGATCGGCGGCTATCTGCAAACGCGCTCCTCATTGCGCGGGGTGGTGCTGATCATGGATGCGCGCCATCCGCTGACCGAACTCGACTGGAAACTCATCGCTTGGCTCAAGCCGACCGGCAGACCGGTGCATGTGCTGCTCAGTAAGTCAGACAAGTTGAGCCGGCAAACAGCGAGTGCCACTTTGGGTAGCGTCGAAGCTGCGCTGCGGCGGGATTACGAGGGTTGCAGCGTGCAGCTTTTTTCGAGTACGCGCAAAATCGGGATCGCAGAGGCCGCCGCCAAGGTCCGGGAATGGCTTGGCGACGACCTGAATAAAAACCCCCGGTTAAAGGGGAGTAAAACCGGGGGCAAAAGCCTTAATAAAGATTAAGGCGCCCGCTCAGGGAGGAGAGGCGGGAGACGATTAAACATCGCCTGAAGATTAAGACGGTATCCCCAGGTGATTAGTTCCCGTACCCGGGCAAAATAAGATATGCTTGCCGTTTCAATAACTTGCCGAACCTACTATGGATTTCCTCGGAAGCTTTCCGCAACGCAGGATGCGCCGCAACCGGCACGACGAGTTCTCGCGGCGGCTGATGCGCGAACACCGTTTGAGCACCGACGATTTGATTTATCCGGTGTTTGTGATCGATGGCAAGCGCCGCACCGAACGCATCGCCTCGATGCCGGGAATCCAGCGCTATACCGTCGACAAGCTGCTGCCCCACGCCGAACAATGTTTGAAGCTCGGGATCCCGGCGCTGGCGATTTTTCCCGCGATTGAGCGCAGCCTCAAAACTGCCGACGGCCGCGAAGCCGTCAATCCGAAGGGGCTCGTGCCGCGCACCGTTGCCGCGCTGAAAAGACGCTTTCCCGAACTGGGCGTGATCACCGACGCCGCGCTCGATCCCTACACGACCCACGGCCACGATGGCCTGATCGATCCGTCGGGTTATGTGCTGAACGACGCTACCGTGGCCGTGCTGCAGCGCCAGGCGCTGATCAACGCGGCGGCCGGGGTCGATATCGTCGCGCCGTCGGACATGATGGACGGCCGCATCCGCGCGATCCGCGATGCGCTCGACGGCAAGGGTTTCGTTCACACGCGCATTCTCGCTTATGCCGCGAAGTACGCATCGGGTTTTTACGGTCCGTTTCGCGACGCGGTCAGTTCGGCAGCCAGCCTCGGCCGCGGCAACAAGTATACCTATCAGATGGATCCGGCCAACAGCGACGAAGCCCTGTGGGAAGTCGGCCTCGATCTCGCCGAAGGCGCCGACATGGTGATGGTGAAACCGGGCATGCCCTACCTTGACATCATTCGCCGCATCAAAGACAAGTTCAAGGCTCCGACCATCGCCTATCAGGTCAGCGGCGAATATTCGATGCTGAAGGCCGCGGCGCAAAACGGCTGGCTCGAAGAGCAGAGCTGCATGCTGGAGGCGCTGACCGCGTTCAAGCGCGCCGGCGCGGACGCCATTCTCACCTATTTTGCCGTCGCCGCCGCAACCTGGCTCAAACAGCGCGGCTGACCGCCCGCTCAGTCCGCCGTCAGCAACGCCTCGACCGCCTCACGCCTGGCGCGTTCGATCGGCTTGCCCTCCATGCTCGCTTTGAGCTGACACCGCAATTCGCGCGGCTCGAGCAGCGTGAGATGGATTTCGATGCCGTTGCGGGTGAAAGACAGCACCGGCGCAGCGAGTAGCGTATCGCCGGTATAAAGCCGTGCGCCGCCGCTGCGGTAATCAATATTGCGGTCGAGCAGATAATGCTCGACGCTTTTGCCATTGTCGGTAAAGAGCAGCAGATTGATGTCGGCATATTTGCCGGCGTTGCCATTGAGGACCGAACCGGTCAGATACGGATTGAAACGCGCCAGTTCATTCATTACCTCCAGCGCCAGTTGCCGCAATTCCCGCAACTGCGCAGGATGCTCCCGTTGATACAGTTCACGATACAGTCTCAACGCGGCGTCGATCTCGTCGTTATTTGGCAGCTGGCGCGTGTCCGGAACACCGGCCTGGCGCGCGGCTTTGCGCTTCGCCAGCGCGTGGTCCTCGATGCCATCCACCGCCATCAGGCGCGCTGCCAGGTGCGCGATTCTCTCGCGCGTAAAATTGCGGTCAGGTTCCCGTGCCATTGCTTGTCCGCGGTCAGAACAACTGGCTTTTGACTTCTTCCGGTGGTTTCGCGCCGCCGGACGCCCGCGGCGCGGCGGGCACGGTAGGCAATTGCTGCACCAGTGGAGTGGCGCCTTCTTCGGCGGGCAGAAACTCGTGATAGAAGTATTCGACGATGCCGCCGCCCGCGGAATCGCGCAGGCCCGTTTCGGGGTCGACACGCGCCTGGACCACCCCTTCCGGAACGCTGCGCGGCTGCGCCTCGACGCCCGCCATGACCTTGCCCATATAGGCCATCCACATCGGCAGCGCCGCCTGCGATCCGGTTTCGTTATGGCCGAGCGTGTGCGGGTTGTCGAAACCGATCCATGCCACTGCCACCAGACCGGTGCCGAAACCGCAGAACCAGGCGTCGATGAAATCGTTGGTGGTACCGGTCTTGCCGGCAAGATCGGTGCGCCCGAGCTTCATCGCGCGCGCGCCGGTGCCCATTTTCACCACGTCCTGCAGGAGGGTGGTCATGATGAACGCGTTGCGCGCATCGATCGCGCGTGGCGCGCTTTCTCCGGCGCGCTGGGGACGCGCCTGAGCAATGACGGTACCCCTTGCATCTTCGATGCGTGCGATGAAATACGGGGTGACGCGAAAACCCCCGTTAGCGAATACGGCGTAAGCGCCGACCATTTGCGCCGGTGTCACGTTGCCGGCGCCGAGCGCCATCGTCAGATACGGCGGATGATACTTGGCATCGAAGCCGAAGCGCGTGATGTAATCCTGCGCATACTGCGGCGTGATGGCCTGCAGGATGCGCACCGAAACGAGGTTTTTTGACTTGACCAGCCCGGTGCGCAGACGCATCGGACCCTCGAACTTGCCATCGAAATTCTTCGGCTCCCATGGCTCGGAGCCGGTCTGGCTGGAATCAAACATCAACGGCGCGTCGTTGATGACGGTCGCCGGGGTAAAGCCTTTCTCGAGCGCCGCGGAATAAATAAACGGCTTGAAGCTCGAGCCCGGCTGGCGCAACGCCTGCATGACATGATTGTATTTGTTGCGGTTGAAATCGAAACCCCCGACCAGCGCGCGGATCGCGCCGTCGCGCGGCTCAACCGAAACCAGCGAGGCCTCGACCTGCGGCAGTTGCGTGACCTGCCAGAGCCCTTTCTCGTCTTTCTGTACGCGGACCACCGCGCCGCGCCGCAGCCGCTGATTCGCCGGCGCCTTGTCCCCGATCATTTTCTGGGCGAACTTGAGGCCTTCGCCGCTGACCTCGAGCACCTCGCCGCCTTTGCGGTAGACCTTGATCGCCCGGGGGCTTACCTCGAGTACCAGCGCGGGATAAATGTCGTCGCTTTCGGTTTCGTCCTGCAGCGCGTCCTCGAGCGCCTCAGCGCCGGGTTGCCGCTCGAGTTCGACATAACCTTCAGCGCCGCGGTAGCCGTGGCGGCGGTCGTAATCCATCACGCCCCTGCGCACCGCCGAGTAGGCGGCCTGCTGGTGTACCGTTGACAGCGTCGTATAGACCTTGAAGCCGCGCGTATAGGCGTCGTCCCGGAAGCGCTCGTACAACACCTGCCGCACCATTTCGGCAAGATGATCGGCCTTGACCGCGAAATCGTTGACCTCTTTTTTCACCACCAATGGCTGCTGGTCGGCGATCTGCCATTGCGCATCCGAGATAAAATTGAGTTCGCGCATTCGCCGCAACACGTATTGCTGACGCAGCTTGGCGCGCTGGGGATTGATCACCGGGTTGAAGCGCGAGGGTGCTTTGGGCAAACCGGCCAGCATCGCCGTCTCGGCGAGGCTGAGTTGATCGAGCGTCTTGCCGAAGTAAATCTGCGACGCCGCCGCAAACCCGTAGGCGCGCTGGCCGAGAAAAATCTGGTTTATGTAAAGTTCAAGAATCTGGTCCTTGGACAGGTTGTGCTCGATCTTGAACGCGAGCAGCATCTCGTTGAATTTGCGCGTCAGCGTTTTTTCCTTCGACAGGAAAAAATTGCGCGCGACTTGCATGGTGATGGTGCTCGCGCCTTGGCGTGCGCCGCCGGAAACAAAGTTCGACATCGCGGCGCGCAGTACGCCGAAGTAGTCGACGCCGCCATGCTGGTAGAAGCGCTCGTCTTCGGCGGCGAGTATCGCGTCACGCATCGGTTTGGGTACCGCTTCGATCTTCACCACCGCGCGGCGTTCTTCGCCGAACTCGCCGATCAAACTGCCTTCGGCGCTATAGACGCGCAAGGGCACCTTCGGCTGATAATCCGTGAGAACATCCAGCGTGGGTAACGCCGGATATACGATTACGGCTGCAAAAACAATGACTAATACTCCGGCCAGAGCGGTTGCCGCGAGCAATGCCAAAGGAAATGTCCACCAGCGAAAAGACATTGCTAACCGGATAGAATGAAAAATGTTGTATAAAAACAACAGTTAGAAATAACATCAACCCCGGACTCACCTGTTCCGCGGGAGAATATGCGCTGATAATAGCGGTAAGTCGCAGATTTTTAGCATTATAAGCTGGGGACCCCAGCAAAAGGAATGCCAAGCCAAGAGTTTACGGGGTAGACAGTTGTTGCTACTATTTAATGTAAATTATGTAAACTGGCTATAACCACCCCATGTTTAAGGGAAATCTGAAACTTAACCTCGAACCTCTCGAGCGGCTGTTCGAACCCAAATCGCCGCCGCTGATCGGTTGCGACATTACATCGTCAGCGGTAAAAATGGTCGAAATTGCCACGGCAGGCAAAGACCTCTACCGCGTCGAGCGCTACGCGATCGAGCCGTTGCCACGTGACGCCGTGGAAGACGGCAACATCAACAATCTCGAGGCCGTCACCGACAGCCTGAAACGGGGCTGGAAGCGCATGGGCACCAACATCCGGAACCTCGCGCTGGCGCTGCCCGCCGCCGCGGTGATCACCCGCAAAATCATCGTGCCCGCTGGACAGGCGGAGCGCGAGCTCGAACTGCAGGTCGAAACCGAGGCGAACCAGTACATTCCGTTCGCGCTCGAGGAAGTCAATCTCGATTTTCAGGTTATCGGTCCCGCCCCCAACAGCCCCGACGATGTCGAGGTCCTGATCGCAGCGTCACGCAAGGACAAAATCGAGGATCGTGTGGCCGCCGCCGCCGCGGCAGATTTGAAAGCGGTGGTGATGGACATCGATTCATTTGCGGCGCAGGCCGCATTCGAGCTGATCGAGCGCCAGTTGCCGGACGCCGGCAAGGACCTGAGTGTGGCGATTATCGACATTGGTGGAGCGATCATGACTGTCAATGTGATGCGCAACGGGCAATCGGTTTACATGCGCGAGCAACCGTTTGGCGGCAATCAGCTCACCCAGGAAATTCAGAGTCATTTCGGCATGTCGCCCGAAGAAGCCGAGGCGGCCAAACGCGCCGGCGGACTGCCTGACAATTACGAAACCGACGTCCTGGCCCCGTTCCTCGACCGGCTCGGGCTCGAGGTCGCGCGCGCGCTGCAGTTTTTCTTCGCATCCACGCAATTCAACCAGATCAACCACATCCTGCTCGCCGGCGGATGCGCCGCGCTGCCCGGCATCGATGAGGTGGTCGCCCGGCGCGCTGCGGTCAATACCCGGGTTGCAAATCCCTTCGCCAATATGGCGCTGTCGTCCAGAATCCGGCCCAAACAGCTGACCAGCGACGCGCCGTCGCTCATGGTGGCGTGCGGGCTCGCCATGCGGAGATTTGACGCATGATCCGCATCAATCTGCTTCCGCACCGGGAGCTCAAGCGCAAACGGCAGCAACAGCAATTCCTGGTGATGCTGGGGCTGGTGGTCGCGCTCAGCACGGCCATCTGGATGGGCGGACACTACTACCTGAGCGATCAGCTCGAGCAACAAAATGGCCGCAACGCCTATCTCGAATCGGAAGTCGCAACGCTCGACAAACAGATTGCGGAAATCAAGAAACTCAAGGAGTTGACCGTCGCGCTGCTACAACGCAAGAAGGTCGTCGAGTCGCTGCAGGCCAACCGCGCGGAAACGGTTTATCTGCTCGATCAGTTGGTGCGGCAACTGCCCGACGGCGTTTACCTCAAGGCCATCCAGCAGAAAGGCCATCAAGTCAATATCACGGGTTATGCACAGTCAAACGCACGGGTTTCGACCTTCATGCGCAATCTCGAAGCGTCGCAGTATCTTGAAAAACCCAGCCTGATTGAAATCAAAGCGGTGACCGAACGCAATACGCGGCTGAGTGAATTCAGCCTGGCGGTTTTTTTGGCCCGCGCCCAGGATGAAGCAGCGGGCAGCAAACCCGCTGCGAAACCCGGCGCCAGGCCCGCGGCGGCCGCCACGCCCGGCGCCACTGGCACGATACCGAGCGCTCAAGTCCTGGCCCCCGCAAAAGCCATCGGCGCAATCCCACCCGCGGGCGCTGCCGCTTCGAGCGCGCCGGCGCGCAGCGGTTCGCCCTGATCCCGGTCGCCACTATCATGACCCTTGACGAACTGCGCAACCTGGACCCCAAGCAAATCGGCAGCTGGCCGGTATTACCCAAGCTCGGCGCGCTGCTGGCCATACTGCTCCTGCTGATCATCGCCAGCTATTTTCTCGACTGGCAAGGCCAACTCGAGACGATCGACGCCGCCCAGCAAAAAGAAACGACGCTGCGCGCAACCTTCCTGGAAAAGAAAAAGCAGGCGATCGACATCGAGGCTTACCGCAAGCAACTGACTGACATCGAGAAATCGTTCGGCACGCTGTTGAAGCAGCTGCCCGGCAAATCGGAAATGGAAGCGTTGCTTACCGATATCAATCAGGCCGGTCTGGGCCGCGGCCTGCAGTTCGAATTGTTCAAGCCTGCCACCGCCGAAAACATGTCGGAGTTTTACGCCGAACTGCCGATCACGATTCGGGTCAGCGGCGGATACCACGATATGGGCGCCTTCGCGAGCGATATCTCGAAGCTGTCGCGCATTGTCCTGCTCAACGACGTGCAGCTGACGCAAAACAAGGACGGCGCCATTACGATGGACGTAGTGGCCAAGACCTACCGCTATCTCGACGAGGAAGAACTCGTTAAGCAGAAGAAGGCGGCCAAAACCGCGAAGGGGGCCAAGAAGTGAGGCTCCCGGTTGTTATCGCGATTCTCGCCTGCCTAGGGCTTGCCTCCTGTGGCGGCGAGCAGCACTCGGATCTGCGGCAATTCGTGAAGGACTCCGACAACCTGCCCCATAGCCCGATTCCGCCGCTGCCCGACGTCAAGCCTTACGAGCCATTTGCGTATGACGCGTACGACCTCGTCGACCCGTTCAAGCCGCGCAAGATCGAACCGCCGAAGAAAAGCGCCGCCGGCGGCCTCCAGCCGGACCTGTCGCGGCGCCGGGAACCGCTCGAGGCCTACCCCATCGAAAACCTGCGCATGGTTGGCACGCTGCAGCAGGGCAAGACCAACTACGCGCTGGTCAAGAGCCCTGACAACAACCTGTTCCGCGTCAAACCGGGCAATTACATGGGCCAGAATTTCGGTCTGATTACGGCGATTTCGGAATCGACGATCAAGTTCAAGGAAATCGTGCAGGACAGCACCGGGGACTGGGCCGAGCGTGAAAGCACCCTCATGTTGATCGACGAGGCAACCAAATAATTCAGCTCAGCGAAGCGCCGATTACCGTGTAACCGACGGTGCTCGCTGAGAAATCAGGAGGCAGGACCATGAACATTACCCGCTGGTTTTTGAAGCCGATACGCGCCGCGGCGCTGCTGTTGGCCATGAGCGCGTCAGCCATGCTCACAATCTGGGCGCAAGCCGCGCAGCCCGCCGCCAACAGCATCGAAGCGATTAACGTCGCCGGCCAACGCGGCGGCAGCATCGTCGTTCGCATCACCCTCAAGCAGCCGCTGGCGGATCCACCGGCCGGTTTCACGATCAATAATCCGCCGCGGATCGCATTTGACTTCCCGGGCACCAGCAATGCGCTCGGCAAAAACACGCAGGAAGTCGGCGATGGCGACCTGCGCAACATGAATATCGTGCAGGCGGGCGAGCGCACGCGGCTGGTGATGAATTTGAGCAAGCTGCTCGCCTACGATACCAAGATCGACGGCAGGAACGTGATCATCACGCTGCAGCCGGTGGTGGCCACCGGCACCGCGGCGACGCCCGTGACCTCGCACTTCGCCGAGGCCAAAGTGGCCGATACGCGCCACAGCCTGCGCGATGTGAGCTTCCGGCGCGGCCCGAGCGGCGAGGGCCGCATCATTGTCGACCTGTCCGATAACGCGGTCGGCATCGACCTGCGACAGCAGGGCAGGAGCCTGATCATCGACTTCCAGAATACGGCGCTGCCCAAAAACCTCGAGCGCCGCCTCGACGTGGTCGATTTTGCCACGCCGGTGCAGACCGTCGACACATTCATGCAGGGCAGCAACTCCCGCATTTCGATCGAGCCAAAAGGATTATGGGAGCATTCCGCCTATCAGACCGACAACCGCTTCATCGTCGAGGTCAAGCCGGTCGTCGAGGACCCGACCAAACTGATTCAGGGCACGCGCCGGGGCTACACCGGCGAGAAACTTTCGCTCAACTTCCAGAACGTGGAAGTGCGCGCCGTGCTGCAGGTAATCGCCGATTTCACCGGTTTCAACTTCATCACCAGCGACACGGTGACGGGCAACCTGACGCTGCGTCTGAAAGACGTGCCATGGGACCAGGCGCTCGACATCATCCTGCAGGCCAAGGGCCTGGACATGCGCAAGAACGGCAACGTGGTGTGGATTGCGCCGAGCGATGAACTCGCGACCAAGGAGAAACTCGCGCTTGAAGCCCAGTCCCAGATTGCCGACCTAGAACCGACGCGCACCGAGTCATTCCAGTTGAATTACCAGAAAGCAGAAGCCTTCCAGAACATTCTCGCCCACCCGAGCCAGAGGATTCTGTCCAAGCGCGGCAGCATGGTAATCGATCCGCGCACCAATACCCTGTTCGTCCAGGACACCCCGTCGCGGCTCGAAGCGGTGCGCGCGCTCGTGCGCAAGATCGATGTGTCGGTGCGCCAGGTCATGATCGAGGCGCGCATTGTCGAAGCCTCCGACAACTTCAGTCGCAACCTCGGCGCGCGACTTGGCCTGTTCGATCGCCAGGTTGGAGACACGGTCGGAAGCCGGGGAGCACAGCGGATAACGGCTGGCGGTTCGCTCGACGCGACCGGCTTTTTCACCAGCCAGATTGCGACGCCGATTCCCAGTTTCAGTCAAACCCTCGGCGTTAATCTGCCCGCGGCAAATATCGCCGGCGCCCAACCGGGAACGTTCTCGGTGATCCTGTTCAGTGAAGCGCTCACCCGCTTTCTGAACCTTGAGGTCACTGCGCTTCAGGCCGACGGCAAAGGCAAGATTATTTCCACGCCGCGGGTGATCACCGCCGACCAGATCGAGGCGACCATCGAGCAGGGCACGGAAATCCCGTATCAGCAGGCGACATCGAGCGGCGCCACCGCCGTGGCGTTCAAAAAAGCGACTCTGTCGCTCAAGGTAAAGCCGCAGATCACGCCGGATGACAACATCATCATGAATCTCAACGTGCACAAGGACAGCGTCGGCGTTGTGACCACGGCGGGTCCGTCGATCGACACCAAGCAGATCACCACGGAAGTGCTGGTGCAAAACGGCGGCACGGTGGTGATCGGCGGGATCTACACGCAGGACGAGTCGAACACGACCACCAAAGTCCCCGTGCTCGGCGACATACCGTATGTCGGGTTCCTGTTCCGCCAGAATGCCAAGACCGACAACAAGAGCGAACTGTTGATTTTTATCAGCCCGCGCATTATCAAGAACAGCGTGAGCCTGCGTTAAGCAGCGGATTCCGTGGCCCTGGCCCGCCGGTTCCGGGGGATTTCCCGGCCCCCGGATCGGATGCTCCCCGCGAGGCACTTCGGGATTCACGCTACAATCCGGGCATGTCCGATGACCTTCACTCAACCCAGTCTGCGGCCACCGCCCCGGGAAACCTCTTCCTCGTCGGACTGATGGGCGCCGGCAAGACTTCGGTCGGCCGGCTGCTGGCCAAACGCTTCAACAAGACTTTCTATGACTGCGACCAGGAGATCGAGCGCCGCACCGGGGTGAAGATTCCGGTGATCTTCGACATTGAAGGCGAAGCGGGATTCCGCGCCCGCGAGTCGGCGGTGCTGCTCGAGCTTGCGGCATTACATGAAATCGTACTGGCTACCGGCGGCGGCGCGGTTGTGCGCGAGGAAAATCGCCGCTTGCTGACGCAAAATGGCACCGTAGTCTATCTGCGCGCGGCGCCCGAAGACCTGTGGCAACGCACCCGGCACGACCGCAGCCGTCCCCTGTTGCAGACCGGCGACCGGCGTGCCAAGCTTGAACAGTTGTTTATTGAGCGCGACCCGTTATACCGGGAGGTCGCGGTTCTTATAGTTGATACCGGTAAACAAAGCCTGCGCAGCCTTGCCCAGCAGATCGAGCAGCGCTTGCGCGAGCATTTTGAATCCACGGGCACGCCGGCCACGACTGCGCCTGACCCGGCGCGTTCGGCCGGTTAACCCCCACTCAAATCACGGTCCGAACGTCATGCATACAGTTCAGGTCGCGTTGGCCGATCGCAGCTACCCGATTTATATCGGCGACGGGCTGCTCGCGCACGGCAAGCTGCTTGCGCAGCATCTGCCGCAAAATCGCGTCGCGCTGATCACTGACACCACGGTGGCCGCGCTTTATCTCGACAAGGTTGCCGAGGCGCTGGGCGCGGCGTGCGTCAGCGTGACTAAAGTGGTGGTTCCCACCGGCGAACGGCACAAGGACTGGCACAACCTGAACGCGGTATTCGAGACGCTGCTCGCCAACCATTGCGAACGCAAGACGACGCTGGTCGCGCTCGGTGGCGGCGTGATTGGGGATCTTGCCGGATTTGCCGCCGCAACCTATCTGCGCGGCGTGCCGTACATCCAGCTGCCGACGACATTGCTGGCGCAGGTCGACTCATCGGTCGGCGGCAAAACCGCGATTAACCATCCGCGCGGCAAGAACATGATCGGTGCGTTTTATCAACCGCTGGCAGTCATCGCCGACACTGCCACGCTAAAAACCTTGCCGGACCGCGAGTTGAGCGCCGGTCTTGCCGAAGTCATCAAGTACGGGCTGATCCGCGACCCCGCGTTTTTCGCCTGGCTGGAGAGTAACATTGACGCGCTGATCGGGCGGGAACCCGCGGCACTTGCCTATGCAATTTCGCGCTCGTGCGAAAACAAGGCCGAGGTAGTCGCCGCGGACGAGCGCGAAGAGTCAGGAACGCGTGCGCTCCTCAATCTCGGGCACACGTTCGGCCACGCGATCGAAACGGGTCTGGGCTACGGCACCTGGCTGCACGGCGAAGCAGTGGCTGCAGGCACCGTGATGGCGGCGCGCCTCTCGCAGCATCTGGGCTTGATCGGCGCGCCCGAGGTCGCGCGCGTCGCGGCATTGCTGGAGCGCGCCCGGTTGCCGGTGAACGCGCCCGATCTCGGCGTCGAGCGTTACCTGCAGCTGATGGGGATGGACAAGAAGGTGGAAGGCGGCAGGATGCGTTTCATCCTGCTGCGCGCAATCGGTTCCGCACTTCTTACCGCAGAGGTGTCCCGGGACGCGCTCGCCGCGGTGCTCGCAACACCCGTCGCGCATGCCTGAGCTGGCGCGCTACGCGGTTGGGCCCCGCAACAGCCGCGGCAGGCGTTGGCGCGAAGCGCCGCCCGTGGGGCGCAGCGAGTTGCAGCGCGACCGCGACCGCATTATTCACTCCACTGCATTTCGCCGTCTCGAATATAAGACCCAGGTCTTCGTCAATCACGAAGGCGATCTGTTCCGCACGCGCCTCACCCACAGCCTCGAGGTTGCACAGATCGCGCGCTCGGTGGCGCGCTGTCTGCGGCTCAACGAAGACCTGGTCGAGGCGATCTCGCTCGCGCACGACCTCGGTCACACGCCGTTCGGCCACGCCGGCCAGGACGCATTGCACCACTGCATGAAACCGCACGGCGGATTCGAGCACAACCTGCAGTCGCTGCGGGTCGTCGACCAGCTGGAACAGCGCTACGCGGCATTCGACGGGCTGAATCTGTGTTTCGAGACCCGCGAGGGCATCCTCAAGCATTGCTCGCTGCCCAATGCGCGCAAACTCGGCGACGTCGGCGAGCGTTTCGTCAAGCGGCGGCGACCGTCGCTCGAGGCACAGCTCGCCAATCTCGCCGACGAGATCGCCTACAACAATCACGATGTCGACGACGGCCTGCGCTCGGGCCTGCTGTCGATCGAGCAGCTCGCCCAAGTCAGCCTCTTCGCGCGCCATATGAAGCAGGTGATGCGCGAGTACCCCAAAATCGATGCGCGGCGCCTGGTGCACGAAACGGTGCGGCGGATGATCAGCGCGCTGGTCGTCGATCTCACCCGGCAGAGCACGAAAAACCTCATGACGCATGCACCGCGCAGCGTCGACGACGTGCGCGCGGCGCCGCCGTTGATTACCCACAGTGCCGCAATCGAGCGCGAGCAACGCGAACTCAAACAGTTCCTGCGGCTAAACCTGTATCAGCACCACCAGGTCGTGCGCATGACCAACAAGGCGCGGCGCATCGTTGCCGATCTGTTTCATGCCTTCACCACTGAACCGCGCTTGCTGCCGCCGCAATATCGTGATCGGGCAAAAACCGAAACTGCGCGCACGGTCGCGGACTATATCGCGGGCATGACCGACCGCTACGCCATCCGCGAACATCGGCGGCTGTTTGCCGTCGAGACGATTTAGGCCGTTTTTCTGCCGCGCCGCAGCACGGAGGGGTCGCGACTCCGTCATCAAGCGCCGGAATTACCGCGGTTTTTCAAGATCTTGAAGTCTGCGGCGCGAGCCTGTATATTTGACCGGTTTCGCCGCGCTTTTCGTAAGTTTCGCCCGAGCGGCAGTGCAGCGGCTTGTATTGACTTGAGAGGTAACACTTGAACCACCCGCCCCTTGCCCAGGGACTCTACGACCCGACCCATGAACGCGATGCGTGCGGGGTGGGTTTTGTCGCCCATATCAAGGGTCGAAAGTCCCATTCGATCGTCGAGCAGGGGCTCACGATCCTGAAGAACCTCAATCACCGTGGCGCGGTGGGCGCGGATCCCAAGGCCTCCGACGGCGCGGGTGTCCTGATCCAGATTCCTGACCGGTTTTTCCGCGAGGAACTCGGCAAGCAGGGCGTCACGCTTCCGCCCGTAGGCCAGTACGGAATCGGGATGGTGTTCCTGCCGCGCGATCCGGCTTCGCGTTTTGCGTGCGAATACGAAATCGAGCGCGCAATCAAAGACGAGGGACAGGTGTTGCTCGGCTGGCGCGATGTGCCGGTGGACAACACCGACCTCGGCGAATCGGTGCGATTGATCGAACCGGTGATCCGGCAGGTATTCGTCGGCCGTGGCGCCGGCGTCACCGTGGCCGATGCACTGGAGCGCAAGCTCTACGTCATCCGCAAGAGCGCCGGCCATGCGATCCAGGCGCTCAATCTCACGCACGGCAAGGCGTTCTACGTGCCGTCCTTGTCGGCGCGCACCATCGTCTACAAGGGGATGCTGCTCGCACACCAGGTAGGCGTTTACTACCGCGATCTGCAGGATGCGCGCGTGGTGTCGGCGCTCGCGCTCGTGCACCAGCGCTTCTCGACCAACACGTTCCCCTCCTGGGATCTGGCGCACCCGTTCCGCATGATTTGCCACAACGGCGAGATCAACACCGTGCGCGGCAACGTCAACTGGATCCGCGCGCGCCAGGGCGCGATTTCGAGCCCGATCCTCGGCCGCGATCTCGATAAGCTGTGGCCCCTGATCTACGACGGCCAGTCCGACTCTGCGTCGTTCGATAACGCCCTCGAACTGCTGGTGATGAGCGGCTACTCGGTGGCTCACGCGATGATGATGATGATCCCCGAAGCGTGGGAAAGCCACGCGCTGATGGACGCCAACCGGCGCGCCTTCTACGAGTACCACGCGGCGATGATGGAACCGTGGGACGGCCCCGCCGCGATTGCGTTCACTGACGGCCGCCTGATCGGTGCCACGCTCGACCGCAACGGGCTGCGGCCGGCGCGCTACATCGTCACCGACGATGATCTGGTCATCATGGGTTCGGAGTGCGGCTGCCTGCCGGTGCCTGAGGAGCGCATCGTCAAGAAATGGCGTCTGCAACCCGGCCGCATGTTCCTCGTCGACCTGGAAAAAGGCCGTATCGTCGACGACAAAGAACTGAAAGATACGCTCGCCGCGGCCAAACCCTATCGCGAGTGGATCGAACGCATCCGCGTCAAGCTCGACGACGTCGAGAGCGATAGGGCGCAGCCCGAGCGCTCGCCCGTCGCCCTGCTTGACCGCCAGCAGGCTTTCGCCTACACGCAGGAGGACATCAAGTTTTTGATGACACCGATGGCGGTCAATGGCGAGGAGCCGGTCGGTTCGATGGGCAACGACTCGCCGCTGGCGGTGTTGTCGGACAAGAACAAGCCGTTGTACAACTACTTCAAGCAACTGTTCGCGCAGGTCACGAACCCCCCGATCGACCCGATCCGCGAAGAGCTGGTGATGTCGCTGGTTTCGTTCATCGGACCCAAGCCCAATCTGCTCGGGATCGACGAGACCAATCCGCCGATCCGGCTCGAGGTCAGCCAGCCGGTGCTCGACTTCTTCGAGATGGAGAAGATCCGGCACATCGAGCGCTACACGGAAGGCAAGTTCAGGTGCTGCGAACTCGACGTCTGCTATCCCGTCGCCTGGGGCAAGGAGGCAATCGAGGCGCGGCTGGCGTCGCTGCGCGCCCAGGCCGAGGACGCGGTGCGCGCCGGCTATTCGATAATCATCATCTCCGACCGCAAGATAGACCGGGAGCATGTTGCAATTCCCGCGTTGCTCGCGCTCTCTGCGGTTCACCAGCACCTGGTCGTGAAGGGCCTGCGCACCAGCGCGGGTCTGGTGGTCGAGACCGGCTCGGCGCGCGAAGTGCATCATTTCGCGCTGCTCGCCGCCTATGGCGCGGAAGCATTACATCCGTATCTTGCTCTCGAGACGTTGCTTGCGATGAACGGCACCTTGCCGGGTGAAATCGACGGCCACAAAGCCGTCGGGAATTACGTCAAGGCGATCGGCAAGGGGCTGCGCAAGGTCATGTCGAAGATGGGGATATCGACCTACATGTCCTACACCGGCGCGCAGATCTTTGAGGCGGTCGGATTGTCGCGCGAACTGATCGCCAAGTACTTCGCCGGCACCGCTTCGAACATCGGCGGCATCGGCCTGTTCGAGGTTTCCGAGGAAGCAATTCGCACTCACCAGGCGGCGTTCGGCAGCGACCCGGTGCTCGCTCACGCGCTCGACGCGGGTGGCGAATACGCCTACCGCGTGCGCGGCGAGGAGCACATGTGGACACCGGATGCGATCGCCAAGCTGCAGCATGCGGCACGCCAGAAATCCTACGCCACCTACCGGGAGTACGCGCAGATCATCAACGACCAGTCGCAGCGGCACATGACGTTGCGCGGGCTGTTCGAGTTCCGGCTCGACCGGTGCAAACCGGTCCCGCTCGAGGAGGTCGAGCCTGCCGCTGAAATCGTCAAACGTTTCTCGACCGGCGCGATGTCGCACGGCTCGATCTCGGTCGAGGCGCACGCCACGCTCGCGGTGGCGATGAACCGCATCGGCGGCAAATCGAATACCGGCGAAGGCGGCGAGGACCGCCGCCGTTATGGTCCGATCAAGCGCGGTGAATCATTGCAGTCGCGGCTCGGCAGGAACCGGGTCGCGCGCGATATAGTGCTTGAGGAAGGCGACTTGCTCAAGTCGAAGATCAAGCAGGTCGCGAGTGGGCGCTTCGGCGTCACCGCGGAGTATCTCGCCTCGGCCGAGCAGATCCAGATCAAGATGGCGCAGGGTGCCAAGCCCGGCGAAGGCGGGCAGCTTCCCGGACGCAAAGTTTCCGATTACATCGCCGAGATACGCTACTCGACGCCCGGGGTTGAGCTGATCAGTCCGCCGCCGCACCATGACATCTACTCGATCGAAGACCTGGCGCAATTGATCCACGACTTGAAGAACGCCAATCCCTCCGCCTCGATCAGCGTAAAGCTCGTCTCGGAGGTCGGCGTCGGCACCGTCGCCGCGGGCGTGGCGAAGGCGAAGTCGGATCACGTCACCATTTCCGGGCACGACGGCGGCACCGGGGCGAGCCCCTGGTCATCGATCAAGCACGCGGGGACGCCGTGGGAACTGGGCCTCGCGGAGACGCAGCAGACGCTGGTGCTCAACCGCCTGCGCGGCAGGATCGCCGTGCAGGTCGATGGCCAGATCAAGACCGGACGCGACGTGGTGGTCGGCGCGATCCTCGGCGCAGACGAGTTCGGTTTCGCCACCGCACCACTGGTGACCGCGGGCTGCATCATGATGCGCAAGTGCCACCTCAACACCTGCCCGGTCGGCGTCGCAACTCAGGATCCCGTACTGAGAAAACGCTTTTCCGGCAAGCCGGAGTATGTGATCAACTACTTCTTCTTCGTGGCTGAAGAGGTGCGCGAACTGATGGCCAGCCTCGGTATCCGCAGCTTCAATGACCTGATCGGCCGCGCGGATCTGCTCGACACGAAGGGAGGCATTGAGCACTGGAAGGCACGTGGTCTCGACTTCTCCCGGATTTTCCACCTGCCGGACATGCCGGCGGAAGTTGCGCGTTACCATTGCGAGCAGCAGGACCATGGCCTCGACCGGGCGCTCGACGTGCGCCTCATCGAACTGGCGAAACCCGCGCTTGAGCGCGCCGAAAAAGTTGCCATCGATATGCCGATCCGCAACATCAACCGCACGGTCGGCACGATGCTTTCGTGCGAAATCGCGCGGCGCTATGGCCACGCCGGCCTGCCGCATGACACGATACACGTGCGCTTTGCGGGGTCCGCGGGCCAGAGTTTCGGCGCATTCCTCGCGCAGGGTGTAACACTCGACTTGATCGGCGACACCAACGACTACTGCGGCAAGGGGCTCTCCGGCGGCCGCATTTCGGTGCAGCCGTCTCCCAAGTTCCGCGGCGAGCCGTCCGAAAACATCATCACTGGCAATGTGGTGCTCTACGGCGCCATCGCCGGCGAGGCCTACTTCCGCGGGGTCGCGGGCGAGCGCTTTGCGGTGCGCAATTCGGGAGTCCAGGCCGTGGTCGAGGGCGTTGGCGACCATGGTTGCGAGTACATGACCGGAGGAACGGTGGTGGTTCTCGGTGCGACCGGTCGCAACTTCGCGGCCGGCATGTCGGGCGGCACCGCTTACGTCTTCGACGAGGATGGCGAATTCGTCAAGTACTGCAATCCGGCCATGGTCGATCTCGAGCCCGTGCTGTCCGAATCCGAACAGCTGGGCAAACTCTCGCGTGATATCTGGCATCTCGGGCTCGCCGATGAGGTGATCCTGAAGCGCCTGATCGAAAACCACGCGCGCTACACCGGCAGCCGCCGCGCGCATGACATGCTTGAACAGTGGGGCGTGTACCGGCTGCGCTTCGTCAAGGTCTTCCCCAAAGAATACCGCCGCGCGCTCACTGAGATCGCCGCCGCCGGCCGCCAGGCCGCGGCCTGACCGCGCCGCCTGAACATCATGGGTAAAATCACCGGTTTTCTCGAGTACCAGCGCCTGCACGAGGCCGCCGAAGACAAGACATCGCGCACCCAGCACTACCGCGAGTTCATTCAGCATCTGACCGCGGATGAGGCCAAGATCCAGGGTGCACGCTGCATGGACTGCGGCACCCCCTTCTGCATGAGCGGCTGCCCGGTCAATAACATCATCCCGGATTTCAACGATCTCGTTTACCGGCAGGATTGGCAAAACGCGATTGAGACGCTGCATTCGACCAACAACTTCCCCGAGTTCACCGGCCGGGTATGTCCGGCGCCTTGCGAGGAAGCCTGCACGCTGCGCATCAATAACGACCCGGTCGGTATCAAATCGATCGAGCATGCAATCATCGACAAGGCCTGGGAGGAAGGCTGGGTCCGCCCGCAGCCGCCGGCGGCAAGAACCAGCAAGCGCGTCGCGATCGTCGGCTCCGGTCCGGCTGGCCTAGCGTGCGCGCAGCAACTCGCGCGCGCCGGCCATGGCGTCGTGGTGTTCGAGAAGAATGATCGCATCGGCGGCCTGCTGCGCTACGGAATTCCCGATTTCAAGCTGGAAAAGCGGCTGATCGACCGCCGACTCGAGCAGTTGCGCGCCGAGGGTGTCGAGTTCAAGGTCAACCACGCCGTCGGCCCAGCGCCCGTGGGGGCAGGCAACGGCGCGGCTAAAGTGCTCGATGCGGCGACGATCACCGACGAGTTTGACGCAGTGGTGCTGGCGGGGGGCGCCGAGAAGCCGCGCGATTTGCCGGTTCCGGGCCGTGAACTCGATGGCGTTTATTTCGCGATGGATTTCCTGGCGCTGCAGAACCGCCGTGTTGCCGGCGACTCCGGCATCAAGGATCTATGGGCGAAAGGCAAACACGTGGTCATCATCGGTGGCGGCGACACCGGATCGGACTGTGTCGGCACGTCGAATCGCCACGGCGCGGCCTCGGTAGTTCAGTTCGAACTGCTGCCAATGCCGCCGGAAGCGGACCGGAACCCGGCCTGGCCGTACTGGCCACAGCGGCTGCGCACTTCGTCCTCGCATGAGGAAGGCTGTCAGCGCGACTGGTCGGTCGCCACCAAACGCTTCGTCGGCGGGGGCGGCAAGGTCGAAAAGCTGGTTGCAGCCCGTATCGAATGGAAGGACGGCAGGATGCAGGAAATCCCGGGGTCGGAATTCGAAATGCAAGCAGACCTGGTGCTGCTCGCCATGGGTTTCGTCTCGCCGGTGCAGCAGATGCTGGATGCGTTTGGCGTCGCGAAAGATGCTCGCGGCAACGCGCAAGCCACGACCGACGGCCCGGGCTGCTACGCCACGTCGATCCCCAAGGTCTATACGGCCGGCGACATGCGCCGCGGCCAGTCGCTCGTGGTATGGGCAATCCGCGAGGGACGCCAGTGCGCGCGCGCGGTCGACCAATTCCTGACTGGCAGTTCAACGCTACCGCGTTGACTGCCCGCGATGAAACTCGAGAATGACACGCTGATCCGCGCGCTGCTGCGCGAACCGACGCCCTACACGCCGATCTGGCTGATGCGCCAAGCCGGACGTTATCTGCCGGAATACAACCAGACGCGCGCGCGCGCCGGCAGTTTTCTCGCTCTTTGCAAGAACCCGGATCTTGCGACCGAAGTAACGCTGCAACCGCTCGCGCGCTACCGCCTGGACGCGGCAATCGTGTTTTCCGACATCCTGACGATTCCTGACGCCATGGGTCTCGGCCTTTATTTCGCCGACGGTGAAGGCCCGAAATTCGAGCGCCCGTTGCGTGCAGAATGGGAGATCAGGGACCTGACCGTTCCCGACCCTGACGTGCATCTGCGCTATGTACTCGACACGGTCAGCCAGGTGCGCCGGGCGCTCGCTGGCAGCGTCCCTTTGATCGGCTTCTCCGGCAGCCCGTTCACGCTCGCATGCTATATGGTAGAAGGCCAGGCGAGCAGCGATTTCGCCGCCGTGAAGATGATGCTGTACCAGCGTCCCGACCTGTTGCACCATGTTCTCAATATCAACGCAACCGCAGTGATCGCTTACTTGAATGCCCAGATCGAAGCGGGTGCCCAGGCGGTGATGATCTTCGACACCTGGGGCGGGATGCTGTCGCACGCCGCATTCGGCGAGTTCTCGCTCGCCTATACCGCGCGCGTGATCGCGGGGCTGAAGCGCGAACACGAAGGCGTGCGGGTGCCGAGCATAGTATTCACCAAGGGAGGCGGCGGCTGGCTCGAGAGCATCGCCGCGATCGGTTGCGACGCGGTGGGTGTCGACTGGACGGTTGACATCGGTGACGCACGCACGCGCGTCGGTGCGCGCGTTGCATTGCAGGGAAATCTCGACCCTGCAATACTGCTCTCTTCGCCCGATGTCATCCGGCGCGAGTGCGGCGTGATTCTCGAACGCTACGGTCGCAACAACGGCCATGTATTCAACCTCGGCCACGGCATATCGCAACACACGCCGCCGGAAAACGTCGCGGCGCTAATCGAGACGGTACGCGGCCTGAGCGGCGGCTACCACTGAAAACCCGCGCCAGTTCTGGCTTTGCGCGGTTGCCCTCCCTAAGACTTATGCACAGCAAGGCTTTGCAGGAAGCAGGCTTCGCGCATCGCCATGGCTCACCGCACACTCATTCAGTTAACTACATGATTCACAATATATTTATATTTTTCAGACGAAAACTTCAACAAAAACAGGGCCTCTGCCGGGAGAGGCCATTTTGTCCGCACCCGAATTAATCAACAAAGTTACCCACAGGCACGATGAGTAACAAGAAACTCTCGTCTGATAAACCATTTGTCGAGAATTTGTAGAATCCACTCGAGCGCCTTCCGCTAACGTCCTCACCGTAAAACGCCATGACCTTTATTCGCGTCGCGCTCGACGTGCCATTGCCCAAGCTTTTCGACTATCGCGCCGCAGCCGCCACACGCGACGACATCGGCGCGCGGGTGCTGGTGCCATTTGGCAAAACCATTGCCGTCGGAGTAATCATCGAACTTGCATCCACCACATCACTACCGCCGCAGCGCGTGCGCAGCGCGCTCGACATCCTGCGCGACGTTCCCCCGTTGCCGGGCGACATCCTCGGTCTGCTCAAATTCTGCAGCGAGTACTACCACCATCCGCTCGGCGCAGTAGTGCTGAATGCGCTACCGACGCGGCTACGGCAGCACCATGCGCTCAAGGGTGAAAAGACGCCCGATCATTACCGGTTAACCGCGGCGGGGCTTGGCGTTGACTCCGAAACTCTGCCACGGCGCGCGACGCTCAAGCTTGAGTTGCTGCGCCTGTTGCGCGCGGCCAAAGCCGGTATCGACGAAAGTGCGTTGCGCGCCGTCGCGCCTCGTGCGTCTGCGGCTCTGAAAACGATGACCGAACAAGGATGGGTTGAGCGCGTTGCCCACACGCGCGAACCACTTCAAAGCCATGCGGCCGCACTGCGCGTGGCGCCGGGCCCGGAGTTGACCGGCGAACAACTTGCGGCGGTCACCACTTTACGAAGCGCAGTTCCCGGGTTTGCACCTTGGCTGTTGCATGGTGTCACCGGCAGCGGCAAAACCGAGGTCTACCTGCAACTAATCGCCGACACACTCGCCCGTGGCAAGCAGGCTTTGTTACTGGTGCCTGAAATCAATCTAACGCCGCAACTCGAGTCGCGGGTGCGGGCGCGCTTCCCAGAAACTCCGGTAGTGGCTCTCCATAGCGGTCTTAACGAGAGCGAGCGCTTACATAACTGGCTCGCCGCGCAGTCTGGCGCAGCCGGCATTGTGCTTGGCACGCGGCTCGCGGTATTCACTCCGCTGCCCAGACTCGGGCTCATCGTCGTCGATGAAGAGCAGGACAGCTCCTTCAAGCAAATGGATGGCTTGCGGTATTCAGCGCGCGATCTCGCGCTGTGGCGCGCCAAACAGCGCGCGATTCCGATCGTGCTCGGCTCCGCGACACCCGCGCTGGAGACGTTTTTTAAAGCTCTCAGCGGCAGCTACCGGATGCTCGCCCTGACTCGGCGCGTGAACGCAATGCCGCCGGTGGTCGAATGCGTCGACACGCGGCACAAAACGCTGGTCGACGGCCTGTCGCAGGAACTCCTCAACGCGCTACGCATAACCCTGAAACAGGGCGAGCAAAGCCTGGTTTTCATCAACCGCCGTGGCTTTGCTCCGGTGCTGATGTGCCCAAGCTGCGGCTGGACTTCAGGTTGCGGGCGCTGTTCCGCCAGGCTTGTGCTACATCTCAAGGATCAGCGTCTGCGCTGTCATCATTGCGGCCACCAGGAGCGCGTCCCTACCCTGTGCCCGCAGTGCGGCAATCAGGACCTGAAACCTTTGGGACAGGGCACGCAACGCATCGAAAACACTCTGGCGCGCATCTTTCCGGACGCGCGCATCCTGCGCATCGACCGCGACAGCACGCGCCGCAAGGATTCGTGGCAGGAAATGCGCCGCCAGATCCACGCGCAGGAAATCGACATCCTGGTCGGCACGCAGATCCTCGCCAAAGGCCACGATTTCCCGCAACTCAATCTGGTCGGCGTGGTCAACGCTGATAGCTCGCTCTATAGCACTGATTTCCGCGCCAGCGAGCGCCTGTTCGCACGCCTGACACAAGTCGCGGGACGCGCGGGACGCGGCACAAGCCGCGGCAAGGTGATGATTCAGACTGACTTCCCGGCGCATGCCCTTTATCAGGCGTTGCGCCTTGACAATTATCCAGCTTACGCGAAAGGGTTGCTGGCCGAGCGCAGACAGGCGGGGTTTCCGCCGTTCGTGTACCAGGCGGTGCTACGCGCCGAGGCATCGAGCATGGAAACCGCGCTCGGGTTTCTGCTAAACGCCGCGCGTGACGGAGCCAAAATGGCAGGTGCGGTCACGATTTATGATCCGGTGCCGGCAGGCATGCCCCGTAGGGCCGGGCTCGAGCGCGCCCAGTTGACGGTGCAATCAGGCTTGCGCCCGGCACTGCACGCTTTTCTCGGCGCCTGGCGTGCCCCGCTCGAACAGGCGGCCGGGCGCAAGGTCCGCTGGGCGCTCGACATCGACCCACTGGAATTGTGAGGTGGGGTTTCCCGGGCGGGCGCGCCATGGCATGCTAAAATTCGCAGCTTTTCAGGCGTCCGGACGCGAAACTTGATGACGTGCTACGGTCTGTCATGCTCAATTCGACTCACTTCCTCCATGACAACCGGACCTCGCCGATAGCGCCTGGCGCATTGGCCTGAGCGGAATTTTGCGGACACCCCATGGCAACCCAGGTATTCCCTGAATTGCGCGCCCACGTCGCGGGTTTGCTGGAAGAGGCTCTCGCCAGCATTGCCCCCGGGGGACAGGCTACCTCAATTGTGATCGAGCGCCCGAAACAGGCGCTGCACGGCGATTATGCGTGCAACGGCGCGCTGCAACTTGCCAAAGAGATGAAACGCAACCCGCGCGACATCGCCGCGGCGCTCATCGCCGCACTGCCGGCATCCCCTTATGTCGCCAAAGCCGAAGTGGCAGGCGCCGGGTTCATCAACGTTTTTCTCAAGCCCGAGGTCAAGCGCTCCGTGGTTCCGCACATTCTGACACTCGGGGCCGAATATGGCCGCAGCCGCGCCGGTCAGCGCAAAAAAGTCCAGGTCGAATTCGTTTCCGCCAATCCTACCGGGCCCCTGCACGTCGGCCATGGCCGTGGCGCCGCGTTTGGCGCCAGCCTTGCCAACGTCCTGGCGGCTAGCGGTTTTGACGTGCAGCGCGAGTTTTACGTCAACGATGCCGGCCGCCAGATGGACATTCTGGTGCTCTCGACCTGGCTGCGATACCTGGAGGAGGGCGGCACCCGCCTCGCCTTTCCGGCCAATGCCTACCAAGGCGATTACGTGCGCCAGATGGCGCACCAGATCCGGATCGCGCACGGCGAGCGCTATCTGCGCGAGGTCAGCGTGCTGTTTCAGCACGCGCCGGACGCCGCACGTGAACCCGAGGCAAGCCTCGATGCATTGATCGCCGGAGCCAAATCGCTGCTCGGCACGGACTATGCTTACATCCACGATTTCGTGCTCGCCGAGCAACTCGGCGACTGCCGCCACGATCTGCTCGAATTCGGTGTCGGCTTCGACCGGTGGTTTTCCGAAAAATCGCTCTACGATTCCGGACTCGTCGAGCGTGCGGTCGCCCGGCTCGAGGCGGCCGGTCACATCTACGCGCAGGACGGCGCACGCTGGTTTCGCTCGAGCCGGTTCGGCGACGAAAAAGATCGTGTCATTCAGCGCGAAAACGGCCAGTACACCTATTTTGCGTCCGATATTTCCTATCACCTCAACAAGTTCGAGCGCGGGTTTGATCTCGTGATCGACGTCTGGGGCGCCGACCATCATGGCTATATTCCGCGCGTGAAAGGCGCTCTCGAGGCGCTCGGCCTCGATCCCGCGCGGCTTACCGTGGCGCTGGTACAGTTCGCAGTGCTCTATCGCGGCGGCCAGAAAGTGCCTATGTCGACGCGCGCCGGCGATTTCGTGACGTTGCGCGAGTTACGGCAGGAAGTCGGCAACGATGCGGCGCGATTTTTTTACGTGATGCGTAAAAGCGACCAGCATCTCGATTTCGATCTCGACCTCGCCAAATCGCAGAGCACCGACAACCCGGTCTATTACGTGCAGTACGCCCATGCGCGGGTTTGCAGTGTGCATGAGCAATGGGGCGGCGATGCCGCGGAGCTGCGGACGGCCGATCCGGCGCCGCTCACGCGGGATGCGGAAATGGCGTTGCTCTCCCGCCTGATCGAGTATCCGGAAGTCGTGGCAAACGCGGCGCGCGAGCTTTCCCCCCACTTCATCGCATTTTATCTGCGCGAGCTTGCGGCCGAGTTTCACGGCTACTACAACGCCACCCGCATCCTGGTGCCGGAAATACCCATAAACCGGGCACGGCTTGCGCTCGTGTCGGGAGTGGGCCAGGTATTGCGCAACGGGCTCGCGCTACTGGGTGTGTCGGCGGTGGAAAAAATGTAAGATGAGTGCATGAGCAAAGACTACAAGAAGCCGAGCCAGAAATCGGGCCGGGCCAGGAACGGCAGCGGTTCGCTGCTGATCGGCATCCTGATCGGCCTGCTGCTCGGTCTTGGTATCGCGCTTGCCGTGGCTTGGTACATCAACAAGATGCCGACGCCGTTTCTCAATCGCTCCGGCTCGCCGCCCAAAAATGCGATTCCCGAGCCCCCCCGGACCGATGACAGGGGCGGCAAGGCGCCGGAGGGAAAACCACGCTTCGACTTCTACAAGATCCTGCCTGGCACCGAGGAACCCGTCACCGAGCAGCAGTTCAGCGATGCGCAGCAAAAACCGTCAACGGCGCAGGCCAAGGAAGCGTTCTTCCTGCAGGCCGGCGCGTTTCAGACTGCGCCGGATGCCGACAATATGAAGGCCCGCCTCGCGCTGCTGGGCGTGGAGGCGGAAGTACAAACTACCCCCGTACCGGACAAGGGCGTCTGGCACCGCGTGCGAGCGGGCCCTTATACGGTGATCGAGGAACTCAATCGGACGCGCGATATTTTGAAACAAAACGGTATCGAGACTACGCTGATCAAGGTGCGCGAGGGTCCGGTGCGTTCCTCCAAGTGAGGGACGTCCGAACCACACGGGGTGATGCGCCCCCACCGTGGTGCTTCGACGCCGGGTCAGCGTTTTCCACCACACGATGGGGACGGTTATGAATCTATTGAAACGCGCGGGCTGTCTTGTCGCACTGCTGATGTTGCTGGGGATGGGCGGCGCCCTGGCACAGCAGCCGGTGGTGGGCCGTGACTACACGCTGATCAACCCGCCGCAACCCACCGCCAGCGGCAAGAAGATCGAGGTACTCGAGTTTTTCTGGTACGGCTGCATCCATTGCTACCACCTCGAGTCGCCGCTCAAGGCATGGCTCAAGCGCAAACCGGCCGACGTCGAGTTCCGCCCCGTGCCGGCCGCGTTCGATGCGTCGTGGCTGCCGCTCGCACGCGCCTACTATGCGCTAGACGCGATGGGCGCCGTGGCAAAGTACCACGACGAGATTTTCACCGCGATCCACCGCGACAAGCAAAAGGCTCTGCTCAGCGATTCGCGCGCGCAGGCCGACTGGCTGGGCAACAAGGGGATCGATAAACAGAAGTTTCTCGACACCTATAATTCCTTCGCGGTGAACGGCCGCACGCAGCGCACGATTGACCTGACGCGCACCTACGACATTCCGGGCACGCCGGCGCTGGTAGTCAACGGCAAGTATCTGACCAGCCCCTCGATGATGGTCACTCCCGACAACAAAATCAGTTACGAGCGTTTTTTTCAGGTACTCGACCAGTTGATTGCGCAGGCGCGCAAGGAGCAGGGGGGGAAATAACCCGTGTCCAAGCGCGCCCACCGCCGCGGGTGGTTCGCCCTGTGCGCGCTGGCGCTCGCCTTCATCGCGCTGCCTTCAGCGGCGCAGCAGCCGCAGCGCGACGCCGATTACCGCCTGATTTCCCCGCAGCCGGTCGCAACCGGCGAACGCGTGGAGGTCCTCGAGTTTTTCTTTTACGCGTGCCCGTATTGCAACGAGCTTGAGCCGTTGCTCGAGCGCTGGCGCAAGCGCAAGCCGGCCGACGTCGTCTTTCGCCGCGTGCCGGTGGTGCGCCACGACTCGTGGATGCCTCTCGCCAAGACCTATTACACGCTCGAGGCGATGGGCGAAACTGAACGGTTGCACGCTGCGGTGTATCACGGCGTCCACGTCGATGACCTTGCCTTGAGCCAGGAGAAATTCCTCACCGAGTGGGTCGAAAAGCAAGGTCTCGAGCGCGACCAGTTCATGGCGATCTACCGTTCCGATGCGATCCGCGAAAAAGTCGAGCTTTCGCGCAGGATGACGGTCGATTACGAGATCAAAGCCACTCCGACGCTCGTGGTCGACGGCAGGTTCCTTACCTCGAGCGGCATGACCGACGGCGTGCCGCGGGTGATTCCGGTGCTCGACGGCCTAATCAGTCTCGCGCGCCAGCGTCGCCTCGCCACCAGCGGCAAGTAACGGCCGCGGCTTGCGGCAGCTTCTGTGCCATCGGCAAAAACATGCAGCGCGTGATCATCACCGGTGCCTCGAGCGGCATCGGCACTGCATTGGCCCGCCACTACGCGCAGCGCGGCGCAGTGCTCGGACTCATCGCGCGGCGGGAAGCCGCGCTCGCGCAACTCGCGGCGCAACTCCCATCCCCCACACAGATCTATCCCGCCGATGTGCGGGATGCTGCAGCACTGCAGGCAGCGGCGGCTGATTTCATCGCGCATCACGGCTGTCCCGACATCGTGATCGCCAATGCCGGCGTCAGCATCGGGACCTTGACCGAATTCGCCGCCGACACCCCCGCGTTCCAGGAGGTCATCGAGATCAACGTGATGGGAATGGTCAAGACCTTCCAGCCGTTTCTCGCAGCCATGCGGGCCGCCGGCCGGGGCTCGCTGGTCGGGATCGCAAGCGTCGCCGGCTACCGCGGCCTGCCCGGCGCAGCCGCCTATTGCGCCTCAAAGGCGGCGGCGATTTCCTATCTGGAAAGCCTGCGCATCGAACTCGCCCCAAGCGGTATCAAAGTGATCACGATCTGCCCGGGTTATATTGCGACGCCGATGACGGCGCAGAATCCCTACCCGATGCCGTTTCTGCTGAGCGCGGACGCCGCCGCGCGGAAAATCGCCGCGCTCATCGAAAGCGGCCGGACGTTCGCCGTAATCCCGTGGCAGATGGCGCTCGTCGCGCGCATCCTGCGCGTGCTGCCGAATTGGCTCCACGACCGGCTGTTCGGCAATGCCCCGCACAAGCCGCGGCGAGCACCCTGATCACGCCTTACTCGACCGTCACCGACTTGGCCAGATTACGCGGCTTGTCGACGTCGTTGCCGCGCGCGAGCGCGGTGTGATAGGCGAGCAGCTGCAGCGGCACGACGTGCAGGATCGGCGACAGCGCGCCGTAATGTTCCGGCAGCCGGATGACGTGAATGCCGTCGCCTGATGCGATGTGCGTATCGGCATCAGCGAACACATACAGCTGGCCGCCGCGGGCGCGCACTTCCTGCATGTTCGATTTGAGTTTTTCCAGCAGCGCGTCGTTGGGCGCAATCGTCACCACCGGCATCTGATCGGTGACGAGCGCGAGCGGGCCGTGCTTGAGTTCCGCCGCCGGATATCCTTCGGCGTGTATGTAGGAAATCTCCTTGAGTTTCAGTGCGCCTTCGAGCGCAATCGGAAAATGCCGGCCGCGGCCCAGGAACAGCGCGTGCTCCTTCCTCGCGAACTCTTCGGACCACGCAATGATCTGCGGCTCGAGCGCGAGCACGCTTTGCAATGCGGCCGGCAGGTGCCGCAGGCTGCGCAGCGCCACGGCCTCTGCGTCGGCCGGCAGTCGCCCGCGCAGTTTCGCCAATGCGAGCGTGAGCAGGAAAAGTGCGGTGAGCTGCGTAGTGAACGCTTTGGTGGAGGCGACTCCGATCTCGACGCCGGCGCGCGTCAGGTAATTGAGCTTGGTCAGCCGCACCATCGCGCTGGTCGCGACGTTGCAGATCGCGAGCGTTTCGTGCATGCCGAGCGCCTGGGCGTGTTTCAATGCCGCGAGCGTGTCCGCTGTTTCGCCGGATTGCGAAATCACCACCACCAGTGAATTTGCGTTGGGCACGGTCTCGCGGTAGCGGTATTCGCTCGCGATTTCGACCTGAGTGGGCAACTTCGCGATTGCTTCGAGCCAGTATTTCGCCGTGAGACCGGCGTAGTAGCTCGTGCCGCAGGCCAGGATCAGCAATGAATCGATGCGGGTGAAGACTTCCTCTGCGCCCTCCCCAAACAGCTTGGGCGTTATCGCGTCAACCCCTTCGAGCGTATCGGCAATCGCGCGCGGCTGCTCGAAAATCTCCTTCTGCATGAAGTGGCGGTACGGCCCGAGTTCGGCCGCGCCGGTATGCGCCTTGACGATGCGGGCCTCGCGCCTGACCCGCTCGTCGCCGCGGCCATACACCCGAACGCCTGCCTGCTGAACGTCGACGACATCCCCTTCTTCGAGATAAATGATGCGGTCCGTGGTCCCGGCTAGCGCCATCGCGTCCGAAGCGACGAAGTTTTCGCCGTCGCCAAGCCCAACCACGAGCGGGCTGCCGAAGCGCGCCGCGACCACGCGCTGCGGCTCGTCGCGGCAGAATACGGCGATCGCGTATGCGCCGCGCAGCTTCTTCACCGCCTGCTGAACCGCGTTGAGCAGATCTCCCGCGTACAAATGATTGACGAGATGCGCGATGACTTCGGTGTCGGTCTGGCTCTCGAACACGAAGCCTGCCACCTGCAGTTCCTTGCGGATATCTTCGTAGTTCTCGATGATGCCGTTGTGCACGATCGCGATGCGATCGCGCGAGAAATGCGGATGCGCGTTGGCGGTGACCGGTGCGCCGTGCGTCGCCCAACGCGTATGCGAGATACCGGTGGTGCCGGCAAAGCCGGTTTCACGAACCTGCGCGTCAAGGTCCTGAACGCGATGCACCGAGCGTGCGCGCTTCAAGCCGGCGTTGAACACCGCTATGCCGCACGAGTCATAGCCGCGGTATTCGAGCCGCTTCAGTCCTTCGATCAGAATCGGGACGATATTACGCCCGGCAACCGCGCCGACTATTCCGCACATGGATTGTTCTTCTTGACGGGCCGCTTCCAGCCCGGCCGATGCTGCTGGGTTTTCGGGTTGATGATCAACCCCCCCTGCGGGGTGTTCTCCCACACCGTAGTGCCGGCGCCGATGGTGGTCCCGGCGCTTACGGTAACCGGTGCCACCAACTGCACGTCGGAGCCGATCTGCACGTCGTCTTCGATCACGGTACGGTGCTTGTTGGCGCCGTCGTAATTGCAGGTTATGGTGCCGGCGCCGATGTTGACGTTGCGCCCGACGCTCGAATCACCGACGTAGGCAAGATGATTGGCCTTGGAGCCGGCGCCGACGCACGAGGCCTTGACCTCGACAAAGTTGCCAATATGGACCTCCTGCGCGAGCCGGGTGCCGGGACGGATGCGTGCGTAAGGGCCGACACGGCAGCTCGCGCCGATGACTGCGTCATCGATCATCGAGAAGGGTTCGATGCGCGTGGCGGCGCCGATCATGGCGTTTCTGATTACGCAATTGGCGCCGATCTCGGCGGCGTCGCCGATTTCAACCACCCCCTCGAAGACGCAATTGACGTCGATGCGCACGTCGCGTCCGCAGCGCAACTCACCGCGCACGTCGATGCGCATGGGGTCGGCGAGTGTGACCCCTGCGTCAAGCAAGCGCGTCGCGGCTTGCGCCTGGCAGACGCGTTCAAGTTCAGCAAGCTGCTGCTTGCTGTTGACGCCGGCGATCTCCCCGTCGTGGTGCGGCGCGCAGGACTCGACTTTGACGCGGTCCTTAAGCGCGAGCGCCACCACATCGGTGAGGTAATACTCGCGTTGCGCGTTGCGGTTCGATAGCTTGGCAAGCCAGCCTGCGAGCCGCTTGCCGGGCAGCAGCATGATGCCGGTATTGATTTCGCGGATGCGGCGCTGCTTCGGCGTCGCGTCCTTTTCCTCTACGATCGCGGTGATCGCACCTTTGGTATTGCGCACGATGCGGCCATAGCCGTGCGGGTCAGCGAGATCGGCGGTCAGAATCTTAAGGCAAACCGCTTGCCCGGCGGTCATCTCGGCCAATGTCTCGGCTGCGATCAGTGGTACGTCGCCATACAACACCAGCGTGCTTGCGCGCTGATCGAGATGCGGCAGCGCCTGTTGGAGCGCGTGGCCGGTGCCGAGCTGCGGTTGCTGTTCGACAAAAACCAGACCGTCGCCGCGCACCGCGTCCGGCACCTGCTCGCCGCCGTACCCATAGACGACGCAAATGCGCGCGGGCTTCAATTCGCGCGCCGTCGCAATCACGTGCGCGAGCAACGGCCTGCCTGCGAGCGGGTGCAGCACCTTGGGCAGCGCGGAGTGCATGCGTTTGCCCTGGCCCGCGGCGAGTATGACTACGTTCAGCGCCATGGTTTAATTATCGCACAATCAACCTTAAATCAGCGCGTTGCGGCTCCGTGCAACGTAGCCAGCGACCGCTTCCCGCTGCGCCGGCGCGAGATGCAAACCCGCCTTGCTGCGGCGATACAGAACATCCTCGCCGCACGCCGCCCATTCATGCTCGAGCATGTAGTCAACCTCGCGTGCGTAAAGATCGGCGCCAAAATGCGTACCGAGATCGGATTCCGTGCGCACGCCCTGCAACACGTGCCGGACGAGACTGCCGTGGCGCCGCGCCAGTGCCTGCAGCAGCGCCGCCGGCAGTGCCGCATACTCGTTCGCAAGCCGGGCGTGAAACGCGTCGAGGCCGCCGTCGAGCTCGCCACCGGGCAGGGGCGCGTCTGCAGTCCATGCCGCTTTCATGCCGGGAAACCATGGCGCGAGCTGGTCGAGCGCGTGTTCGGCGAGCTTGCGGTAGGTCGTGATCTTGCCGCCGAACACCGACAGCACCGGGACCGCTCCCTGCTGCGCATCGAGACGCAACGTGTAATCGCGTGTCACCGCCGAGAGGTCGGCGCTGCCGTCGTCATAAAGCGGGCGGACCCCGGCGTAGCTCCACACCACGTCGGCCGGCGCGAGCGGCTGAGCGAGATAACGGTTCACCGCGCGGCATAAATAGCCGATTTCTTGCACGCTCGCGCGCGGCTGTTCCGGGTCGCCGGCGACCTCCACATCGGTCGTGCCGATCAGCGTATACCGGGTTTCGTACGGGATCATGAAGACCACGCGGCGATCGTCGTTCTGCAGGATGAACGCATGCTCGCCTTGATACGCCCTGCGCACAACGATATGGCTGCCTTTGACCAGCTTGACGTTATCGCGGCTCGGCTGGTGCAGGCGATCATTCAAAATGTGCTTAACCCATGGGCCTGCGGCATTGACGATGCCGCGCGCAAACAAGGTACGCTCGGCGCCATGCGGCTCATGCAAAACGGCCTCCCATCCGGCGGCGACGCGCTTCGCTTGCTGGCACTCGGTGCGGGTTGCGATTTCAGCGCCCAGTTCGCGTGCGCTCAGCGCATTGGCGAGTACCAGCCGCGCGTCGTCGACCCTGCAGTCTGAATAGATAAAACCATTGGTCAGACCCGGTTTGAGGCCGGAATTGTAGGGCGACAAGCGCAGGTCGACGCCGCGCGATCCCGGCAGCCGGGTGCGGCGCCCGAGGTGATCATAGAGAAACAGCCCGGCGCGTATCATCCAGAGGGGCCGCAGTTCAGGCACGTGCGGCATGACGAAAGTCAGCGGCGTCACCAGATGCGGCGCGATTTTGAGCAGCACTTCGCGCTCGGCCAGTGCTTCGGCGACCAGCCGGAATTCGTATTGCTCGAGATACCGCAAGCCGCCGTGGATGAGTTTGCTGCTCGATGACGAGGTCGCCGCTGCCAGGTCGTCTTTTTCGACCAGCAGCACCTTCAGCCCGCGCCCCGCAGCATCGCGCGCGATTCCGGCGCCGTTGATGCCGCCGCCGATAATCAGGAGATCGTATTGTGTGTCCGGGTCCGCCACTGGCGGCTATTTTTTGCGCAGCTTGCGGATCGCCGCGAGTTGTGCCGCCGCCTCGGCCAGCTCGGCCGTGGCTCTGGCGTATTCCAGCTGTGAGGTACGGTTCTGTAGCATCTCCTGCGCGCGCTTCTGCGCTTCGAGCGCCTTGGCCTCGTCGAGATCGTGGCCGCGGATCGCGGTGTCGGCGAGCACCGTGATCACGCCCGGCTGGACTTCGAGCACGCCACCGGCGACGAACACCAATTCCTCTTCGGCCTGGCCCGGCAACTTGATGCGCACCGAGCCGGGCTTGATGCGGGTGATGAGCGGCGTGTGGCGCGGATAAATGCCGAGTTCGCCCGCCTCCCCGGGCAGCACGACGAATTCCGCCTCGCCCGAGAAAATCGACTCTTCGGCGCTGACAACGTCGATGTGGATGGTATTGGCCATTACTGCAGTGTTTTCGCTTTCTCGATCGCTTCCTCGATGGTGCCGACCATGTAGAACGCCTGCTCCGGAAGGCTGTCGTAGTCGCCGTTGACGATGCCCTTGAAACCCTTGATGGTGTCCTTCAACGATACGTACTTGCCGTCCTGGCCGGTGAAGTTCTTCGCCACGTCGAAAGGCTGTGACAGGAAGCGCTGGATCTTGCGCGCGCGCGCCACCGCCAGCTTGTCTTCGGGCGAGAGTTCGTCCATGCCGAGAATCGCGATAATGTCGCGCAGTTCCTTGTAGCGCTGCAGGGTCGACTGCACCGCGCGCGCGGTGTTGTAGTGCTCCTCGCCGACCACGTGCGGATCCATCTGGCGCGAGGTCGAGTCGAGCGGATCCACCGCGGGGTAGATGCCGAGCGAAGCGATATCGCGCGAGAGCACCACCGTCGAATCGAGGTGGCCGAAGGTGGTCGCAGGCGATGGGTCGGTCAGGTCGTCGGCAGGCACGTAGACCGCCTGGATCGAGGTAATTGAACCGGTCTTGGTCGACGTGATGCGCTCCTGCAGCCGGCCCATTTCCTCTGCGAGCGTCGGCTGATAGCCCACTGCCGAGGGCATGCGGCCGAGCAGTGCGGACACTTCGGTGCCAGCCAGCGTGAAGCGGTAAATGTTGTCGATGAAAAGCAGCACGTCGCGGCCTTCGTCGCGGAAGAATTCCGCCATGGTGAGTCCCGTTAGCGCCACGCGCAGCCGGTTGCCGGGCGGCTCGTTCATCTGGCCGTAGACCAGCGCCACTTTGTCGAGCACCCCGCCTTCTTTCATCTCGTGGTAGAAGTCGTTACCTTCGCGGGTGCGCTCACCGACGCCGGCGAACACCGACAGGCCGCTGTGCTTCTTGGCTATATTGTTGATCAACTCCATCATGTTCACGGTCTTGCCGACACCGGCGCCGCCGAACAGGCCGACCTTGCCGCCTTTGGCGAACGGGCACACCAGGTCGATCACCTTGATGCCGGTCTCGAGCAGTTCCTGGCTGGGCGAAAGATCCTCGTACGGCGGTGCCTCGCGGTGGATCGACATCGTTTTTTCCGCACCGACCGGACCCGCCTCGTCGATCGGCCGGCCGAGCACGTCCATGATGCGGCCGAGCGTCTTGGGGCCGACCGGCACCATAATCGGCGCTCCCGTGTTGACGACCATCATGCCGCGCCGCAGACCGTCGGACGACCCGAGAGCGATGGTGCGAACGATGCCGTCGCCAAGCTGCTGCTGCACTTCCAGCGTAAGCCCGATGTCATCCATCTTGAGCGCGTCATAGATACCGGGCATCTGGTCGCGCGGGAATTCGACGTCGATCACCGCGCCGATGCACTGAACAATGGTTCCTTGATTCATCGTCGTTTCCTAAAAAATCAAACTCTCAAACTGCCGCCGCCCCGCCCACGATCTCGGACAGCTCCTTGGTGATCGAGGCCTGGCGGGTCTTGTTGTAGACCAGCGTCAGCTCGTCAATGACATTGCCGGCGTTGTCGGAAGCCGCTTTCATCGCCACCATGCGCGCACTCTGTTCGGAGGCCATGTTCTCGGACACGGCCTGGTAGATGAGCCCCTCGATATATCGCTCCAGCACCTGGTCGAGCACGACTTTCGCCTCCGGCTCGTAGATGTAGTCCCACGCCCCTGTCGGCACGCCCAGCCGCTCGCCCGCGAGTGGCAGCAACTGCTCGATCACCGGCTCCTGTTTCATGGTGTTGATGAACCGAGTGTAGAAGATTACCAGCCGGTCAAAACGATCCTGCGTGTAGCCGTCCAGCATCACCTTGATGGCGCCGATCAGCTTTTCCATGTGCGGCTTGTCGCCGAGGCCCACCACGTGCGAGACAACTGCCGCGCCGAGCCGCTGCATGAATCCCAGGCCCCGGTTGCCGATCGCGCAGACTTCGAACTCTTCGCCCTGCGCTCCCCACTCCTTCATCCGGTTGAGCGCGAGCCTCAGCACGTTGGTGTTCAGTCCGCCGCACAAGCCCTTGTCCGCAGTGATCACGATGACGCCGATGCGCTTCACCGTGTCGCGCGACACGAGGAACGGGTGACGGTATTCGGGATTCGCGTGGCTCAAGTGGGCTGCGACGTTGCGGATCTTCTCGCCGTAGGGCCGCGCGGCGCGCATGCGCTCCTGGGCCTTTTTCATCTTCGAGGCCGCGACCATTTCCATGGCCTTGGTGATCTTGCGCGTGTTTTGCACGCTCTTGATCTTGGTCCGGATCTCTTTGCTGCCTGGCATGATTCAACGCTCAGTAGGTTGCGTTCTTCTTGAAATCCTTGACCGCCTCGTGCAGCTTGTCCTCGTCTTCCTTGGGGAGGTCCTTGCTCGCCTCGATGCGGTTGACGAGATCGCCATACTTGCCCTTGATGTGGGCGCGCATGGCGCGCTCGGCGGCAAGCGCTTTCTTCACGTCGACGTCGTCGAAGTAACCGTTGTTTACCGCAAACAGCGTCAGCGCCATTTCCCATACCTGCAGCGGCTCGTACTGCGGCTGCTTCATGAGCTCGGTCACCATGCGGCCGCGCTCGAGCTGCTTGCGCGTGGTCTCGTCGAGGTCGGAGGCGAACTGCGCGAACGCCGCAAGCTCGCGATACTGGGCAAGCGCGAGCCGCACGCCGCCGCCGAGCTTCTTGATCACCTTGGTCTGCGCAGCACCGCCCACGCGCGACACCGAAATGCCGGCGTTGATCGCGGGCCGGATTCCGGCATTGAACAGGTCGGATTCGAGAAAAATCTGGCCATCGGTAATCGATATCACGTTGGTCGGCACGAACGCGGTCACATCCCCCGCCTGCGTCTCAATCACCGGCAGCGCGGTGAGCGACCCGGTCTTGCCCTTGACCTCGCCCTTGGTATGTTGCTCGACCCATTGTTCATTGACGCGCGCCGCACGCTCGAGCAGCCGCGAGTGCAGATAGAACACGTCGCCCGGGTAAGCTTCGCGGCCCGGCGGGCGGCGCAGCAGCAGCGACACCTGGCGATAGGCCCACGCCTGCT
>Ga0082335_1001501_pt1 | contig 48855 bp, 46 predicted proteins | sample Subgrocontami58m_FD_72375 | JGI IMG/M metagenome (GOLD analysis project Ga0082335, IMG submission 72375) | Subsurface groundwater microbial communities from S. Glens Falls, New York, USA - GMW37 contaminated, 5.8 m (SPADES assembly) (version 2) ... | reverse complement strand
AATATGAGAAAGATATATTATAATAATCTTCAAATTCAAAAAATTAATTATCCCCCTTAAAAGAATTTGAAATTTTTTTATTCTAATGAATAAAATTTTTGTTTTTAGACAGCCCCTTTGAATGGCACTTGTTTTTTGGATGCTCGGGAACGACCGCACCTTGAAAGGTGCGGTTTTCAACGTTCCCGACATAACATTTAAATCTTAAGATAGTGGACACATTGTCCAACATCTTTATAAGGCAGGTCATAAAAGTGTAACAGTTAGTAAAATCACAATATAAGTTAAATGCCCCAACGATTCAACATTTTCCTTACAATATTGGTTTGTGATAAGAATTTTAATATTTTTGAAGAAGTCGGTGCTCCTCGGGCCTATAACTTTAATTCTTGTATTATTTCCTTTAAGAAAACATTAAATTCTTTTAAAAATTTAGGAAAGCCTTTGTCTATTGGAGTTAACATTAATGCCTCTTCTTCTCCTAAAATCAAATTATCGCTAAGTTGAGTCTCTTTATTTTTTATATTTTGGCTATACTTCTCAAATTTTAACATATCACTTATCTTCTCGATTATTTCCTTCTTAAAATCATTTAATTCCAATTTATCCTTTTTTGTTATTAAAAATACATCAACAAAGTCTCTTGCTTTAATTCCTCGTCTTGTTAATATTGCTCTTACTTTTTCTATAAGAATCTCTTTTAAATCATAAGCTTTAATATTCACTGGTTTCAAAAGAGTTTCTGCATCTTCAGAAGCTATAAAAGAAAGATCTTTTTCAAGATTTTTTGGCACAATAAGCCCTACATTTAATTCCTTTATAGGATAGTTTAGTTTTTCGATATGATTCACTTGAATTTTAACAAATGTTTCTTTTTCTAATTCCTTAGAATTATACCAAATTTTAAATGTTACAAATGCGTTGCTCCCCCCAAATTGAAAATATCTTTTGTTTTCTTTTTCCATTTTAAAGTCCAAATCAAGATTTTTAGCTATAACTTCTATTAATTCTCCTAATTTGTTAATCTTATTTGACATTACTTCCCTAATCTTACTTTTTGATTTTCCAATAAAGTCTTTTTGGTTCAAATAAGTAAAATCCATATCTTCAGAAAATCTATAATAACCAAAATAACATTTTGTTAAACAAGTTCCACCTTTGAAAGCATAATTTTGAAAAAAGCCCGTATTTTGAGTTAAATGAAATAAAATTTTACTAAGAATGATATCTTTTTCTATCAAATCTCTTCTGGTGATGTTTAATCTTTTTGAGATAAAATCAATTAACTCTTTATTTATCATTTAATCTCCCCTACAATGTTTATAACTCTTTTATTATAGTTTTTTGCATATTTAAGTAATTTCGTTTTTGATAATTCTTCGGTAATTTCTTCAAATTCTTCTCGACTATAGTGCTTTAAATACAGCAAGTCAAGAAGTGTTTTTTCTGAATCGGAATAATTAATATTTTTCTTTATTATCCCAAACGAAAACATTTTGGGAGATAGTTTGTAGAATTTTACTTTTCTTCCCATTATAATAATTGGTCTAGCTCTGAATATTTTATTATTAATAACATAATCAATAGTGAAGTACTCGTGTGTTATATTATTAAATTTCAAACCAGTTTCTAAACCAAAATACCAATCCTTAACTCCTTTGATTTTCAACGCTTCTTTTAAAATTTCAAAAGAGTTTATTTCAGATTTGCCCAATTTCCTTTCTTCAATTGAATAAACATAGAATATCCCCCTAAATAGTCTTGCTAAATATTTATTGCGAAGTAGATACTTTATTGTTGGAAGATAACCAAGAGAGAGCTTTCTACAATAATCTTTTATTTCATTTGATAATATAAACTTTTTATTATCTCTTGCTAATTTTTCTACAATCAATTTTAACGTCATTTTTACTCCTATATTTTAATATCATAAAGATACAAAATATGTATCCCTTTGATACTTATAAATCTATCTATTTTTAGGTATAGCAACCTTATCTTCAGATTCGTTTTCCAGCCCTGTAGTTTAGAATATTGTTAATAATGTATGAAGATAATAGTAACTGTTAAAAGTGAGAAAGGAAATAAATCAACTACAAAAGATGTAAATAAAAGTGTTGACATAATTGAAAAGATTAGTGAATTTGTTGAACTAAAACTTAAGGCTAAAATGAAGGAAGTTAAATGTTACAGGGATGGAACGAGTGCAGTTTTTGAGAAGTGATTTACTTCTTTCGCCAAAAGAAACCAGATTTACTTTCTAATCTTTCTACTTTATTTAACTATTTCTTCGACAATCTAGTAAGATAATAAATAAAATTAAATAAACCGACGACCAGCAACATATATGTAACAAAGTCGTCATCTCCAATAAAGATTTGAATTGCACTTGTGACAAAAAGTAAAACTCCAATTATCAAGGATACCCAATCAAAAATTCGCATATTCTTTCTAATTGAAGTTCGGAATGTATATGATAAGGAGCCAATCACTAAGAGAAGAAGAGCAAAGAAAACCATGACCCAAAAGAATATTCTGTATGGTGGATTTTCTCTAGAAAAAAACAAATATAGAAAAACTCCAATACCTACAAAGAAGTAAATAATAAAAGTAAGTAAAATACTTTTTCTAAGACTTACTTGTTTCTCCGCCACTTCCATTGTCAAACACTATTTTTCTACTTTTTAATTCCTTCGGAATTTTGATTTCAGATATTTCTTCGTTTTAAGATAGAGGACAGAATGTTCAACATATTTATAAGATAGCAAAAGAAAGTGTAAGAATTCATTCAAAACTATTTACTCTTTAACTTTGACTTTACTCAAAGACTTAAACTCTCTCCATGACAGCTCAAACATTTGCTCCATGACCTTGGCAAAGAAATCGGTGGATATCCAGACTGCAACATCGTAGTTTGGATGGACGGTTGTATCGTTCGTTAACATAAACATCAACTGCTCTGAATCTACTATTGCAAATCTTCCATTAAGGCTTTTATTTGATGTATCTCTAACCTCTGCGATTTTTGAGATGTTTCTTGCATATTTAATATTGCTGTCGGTAATTGGGGCAGCAATTCTTATGATGACTCCTCTTCTCTTTGCTTTTTCAAGTGAAGGCGATAAAGCCTCCATTTTTCTATTCAATCCATCTGCAGTTGTTGCAATTGTGATTGTTTTTTCAGCGCCTCGAATCATCATATCAAGGTGATTATACATGTTCTGCCTGCCTCGTAAACTGCCTGAAAGATCGGAAGGCTCAACAAATTTCACTCCATTTTCAAATAATGAAGTTAACTCTCCAAGGACATCGTCGCTCTTAAGTTCTTCAAGGCGCTTTGATTTTTCCTGGGCGTTAATAACAAGATTCCTTTTTACTCTTTCAACGACTTCCATAGGTTTTAGTGCAACAAATTTTATTGGCTTTCCAATCTTCATAACGATAAAACCTTTTTTTTCTAAAGATTCGAGAATGTCGTATGTTCTTGATCTTGGGACGTCAGAAATATTGCTCAACTCTCCAGCGGTTGAAACTCCCCTCGACAAAAGAGCTGTCCAGACCTTAGCCTCATATAAATTTAAGTCAAAAATTTTTCGCAGTCTCCCCAAAAATTCGTCCCTTATAATCATTGTCCGTTTTTTTAACCTCTATACGTTTTTTAGAAATCGCTAGTATTTAAATCTTTTCCAGAAACTTCTTGAAAGTAGCATATAACCTCTATATAGAAGTGAATTAAACGAACTTCAATAAAAAGAGAATTTGTTACTCTCATTGTCCAGTAGTGGTGAAAAAAATAAAAAAATAAAAATCTAAGTTTATCGGCGGAAAGATATTTTTTATGATAAAAAACTTTCAAAATTTTTATTTTTATTTATTATTTAGTGATGACTAACCTGTCTGTCGATAATTTTCGGGTTATAAACCTGCATTCTTGATATGTAATAAATGTTCTAGAATTACATCTAAAAAATAATGAGATTACCTCAATTGCGAATAAATTTTATTGATTATACAATTATTAACATACGATGACATGGGGATTAAACAGGCTGGCTAAGATATAAAAACTTATAAACATTTCAGTGCATTATTGGGTATGAAATCTCATGCAGCGATAGTTATGATAAATAATGCTAATGAAATTCTATTTATTAAAAGATCTATGAAAAAGAAAACTCTTCCAGGAGCATGGTCTTTTCCTTCTGGAACTGTTGAAGAAGGAGAGTCTGTTTTAGAAACTACAAAGAGAGAAGTAAACGAAGAATTGGGAGTCGATGTTAAAATAGAAAGAATTCTCGCAGAAACAGACCTTGAAGAGTTTTCAGTAAAATTAATTTTCGTATTATGTAGCATAAAAGAGGGCCATCCTTTTATAAAGGAACCAGATGAAATTGACAAAATAGAGTGGATGACATTTCAAAATTTTTTTAATAAATTCTCAGATGAAGAAATAGGTCATGGTTTAATATGGTTAAGAAAAAATTCAAATATCTGGAGTTATATATGCAATGAAAATATTTGATAAAAGAACAATGTATGATTTGCAATCCAGACTGAAACTAGGCAACTCTCTATTAACATGGTCCACAATAGAAGAAGCAAGAAAAAGTGCATACAGTGGGCCAATAGCAATAAGAGGCCTTATTTCTGGATTAGGCATGGTAACTAACATTGAAAAAAAAGATCTAGAAAAAGCAGGCGAGGAATATTTATTTAGTAGAAAATGTAGAAAGGAGGACATAATTCTATCTGAAATGGCTGCTCCAAGTATGGGAATAAAAAGGGAGCTTAACTGCCAATTAAGTAGAACAGAAGAGGGCATTTATTTAGAATTTGATACAAGAAATATTCATCTAAATGAAGCAATGAAAAATCCACAAAGGGCAGCTTTATCCAGAGCAAAATCAATTTTAACAGCTAGAACAGATCCTTCTGATTACGATGATTTAGAGGTTTTATTGGAAGAATACGAATGTCCCATAATAGAATTTAGTGTTTTAGATAGAAACGTTGGTTGGGCAAAAAGAAGAATGGTTGTCTGGGAAGTTAGGCATTATTAAATATTTTACTTGGAAAATTCAAGACCTATGTTTTTATCTTTTATAGTCAATAAAACAGCTTTTTTGCTGCCACCTTCTATAAAGTCTATTTTTTTAGAATTGGTTCTTTCTTTTAAAAATTCAATATTTAGGAGAAACATTTTCTTTAGCTCTTCTGAACAATAAACTTTTAATTCAACCATATCTCCTTTTTTCAAACCAGAAGATTTTCTTTCTGCCTGAACTTTTCTTGCTAACTCGCGAGAAAATCCTTCTGCTTCTAATTCTGAAGTGATAGTTGTGTCTAATTTAATAATTATTTCATTCTTTTCTGATTTTTTTATGCTAGCTTTTTTTACGTTTAACTGTTTTTCAATAATGTTGATTACTAATTTATTAATTTCTACTGGAGAGTCTATTTCTACTTTGTTTAAGGGCCATCTCAGACCTATTTTTTCTTTATCTCTCTCAGCCATTCCTTTTTCTATTATTTTAATTGCAACTAAAAAGTCTTCCTCTAACTTAGAATTTATCTTCTTTGCATCTGATTTAGGCCAGTCAACAAGATGGATTGATTCTTCTTTGACTATTTTCTTCTCCTTTAATTCCAGCCATATCTTTTCAGTTATAAATGGAACAAACGGGGCGCAGAGTTTAAGTAAATTTAGATAAACTTCTTGAAGAACGGCCTTTGCACTTTCACCTTCCGCAGAAAGACGATCACGTACAATCTGAATATATCCTCTGCTTAAATCGTTCAACCAGAAATCCTGCAGTGCTCTAGAGGCTAAATGGGGATGCAAACTATCTATTTCTAAAGTTACTTTATTTATTAAAGAATTTAATTTTGATATTATCCATTTGTCCTCTATGAAAAGATTTCCTGCTTTTTCTGGTTTTTCTATCAGCTTGCTTAAATTATATAGAATGTTAATTGCATTTGAAGGCTCTTTTGCTGCTGAAAAACCGAATCTTAATTCCTGTGAGGGATCTTGCATACAGTAGAGCCATCTCATTGGGTCTGCCCCAATTTTTTCAACAGCATCGTCAAACCAAAATGCATTTCCTTTGCTTTTGTGCATTTCTTCTCCCTTTTCATCTTTCAAGGTTTCATAACCAAAGAGAGCTTTGAAGGGGGCTTTCCCCGTTAGAGTTAGTGATGCCCAGAATAATGCATTAAACCATCCCCTAAATTGTCCTGGAATGCTTTCAGAAATTAAATCAGCAGGGAACCAGGATTTCCAATAAACTTTATCAGATAAATAATTTAATGTTGAGAAAGGAACTATTCCTGCATCAAGCCAAGCGTCTCCAACATCTTTTATTCTGGAGACTTCAGAATTACATTTTTTGCATTTAATCTTTATTTCGTCTATCCAAGGACGATGAATTTCCTGAAGCTTATCTACTTTTTTCTTGTCTATTGCTTTTTCTTTTAACTCTTCTAATGAACCTATAACTTCTATTTCTCCGCATGAACATTCCCATACTGGCAATGGCAATCCCCAATATCTTTTTCTTGAAATGAGCCAATCACCCATGTTCTTGAACCATTCTTCCTGCCTTTTCTTTCCATAATCTGGATACCAGGATATTTTTTTATTCTCGGAAATTAGTTTTGACCTTATTTCTTTTGATTGAATATACCATTCATCCACAAGACGGAAGACTAATTCTTCGCCACAGCGCCAGCAATGAGGATAACGATGCTTGTAGGGAACTGTTTTGTAAACAAATCTTCTTTGATATAGGTCGTTTATAACTACGCCGTTTACATCTGAATATTTTCTTAAACTAAATTCTCCATAACCTTCCTTATATATGCCTGCGTCGTCCAAAGGAGAAATTGCAGGAAGGCCTTCTTTTTTTCCTAAATCATAATCTTCTGTTCCACAGCCAGGGGCTATATGAACTATCCCTGTTCCCTCTGCTTCGGATGCAAGGTCCCAGAGAACTACTTTATGGAGAGTTTTGCTTTGGGGTTCTAAATCAGAATAGGGCATTACATATTCAAGGTCTTTTAATTCTGAACCTTTTTTGGTCTCAAGAATATTATATTCTCCTTCTAATTCGTCTATCCTTGATTTTGCAAGCCAGTATTTAACTCCGGAATTATCGACCTTTACATATTCGATATTTGGGTTTACGGCTATAGCTACATTTGCTGGAACTGTCCAAGGAGTTGTTGTAAATATTAGGAAATATTCGTCGGGAGAATCTTTCAATGGAAACTGCATGAATAATGCTGTATGGGTCACTTCTTTATAGCCTTCTGTGGCAATATCGTGCTTTGAACTTGCAGTGCCGCAGCGCCAGCACCAGGGGACCGCATCTTTACCTTTGTACAGCCAACCTTTATTATAATAAGTTTTAATTAAATGCCAGTTATGCAAGTTATTTTCATCGGACATTGTATAATAGCTATTTTCCCAGTCCATCCATTGTCCCAAACGAATAGATTGCAGGGTTTGCATTTTTGAGAATTTTTCTACTCTTTTTCTGCATGATTTTACAAAATTTAAAATCCCAAATTTTTCAATGTCTGCTTTATTCTTTAGTCCGAGGTCTTTCTCTTCTTCTCTTTCAACCCAAAGACCTTGACAGTCAAAACCGTTTTGATATCTTGTTTCGTGGCCTTGCATCGCTTTAAATCTGTGATAAACATCCTTATATGTTCTACCCCATGCGTGATGCACACCCATTGGATTGTTTGCAGTCATCGGTCCATCTATAAAACTCCACTTTTTCTTTCCTTTGTTTTTCTTTCTAAGCTTGTCAAATATTTTTTTTTCTTCCCAGAATTTTAAGACTTCGAGTTCTTGTTTATTATAGTCTAGCATTTTAATACCTCGATAATTTGGTTTTTAATTCTTACTATTGAAATATTCAAGAGCTGGAGATTAAAATTTAGAATCATTTTAAGTTTTAGGCTAGAGAACTAGCAGTTTTAAATAATTAATACTATAATGGAAATAATATTTTTATCTATTATTAATTTAGCCATATTTAATAAAGAAATAAGGGATTTTTAAACTCTTTGATGTTGGGAAGAGTTTGGCGATTATTAAAAAATCTATACTTCTCTTAATCTTTCTACAAGTTCTGAAATCCAATTTCCACAGCAACCCAAATTTTTCGCTTTTTCAGTAACAAATGTGATGTAATCCCAAGCAAAAGACCCGATTATTTCAGGAGTAAGTGTCATAATTGTTCTTTCGACTTTGTCATGATATCTTGTTAAATCTAAATTATTATCTTCTCTGAGGGCCCATCTATAAGCAATTCTAGAACCAGGATCAGAATGAAAAGATCTAACTTCCGCGTGAATAAGAGCTATATCAAACTCTTCTCGAGGAATAGGCAATCTTCTATATAGTTCTATACTCATTTGAACTCTTTCTTCATCTTCAGCCTTAATTTTTAGTCTTTCTTTATTTAAATCCGGTTTGCCGCGAAATAAATTTGCCCGAGATGTTTGAGCATAATACAACCAAGGGACAAGAGGAAGGCATACAGTGTAGTTGTATCCAAAATTATGATACTCTTCGCCTAACTTCAATACTATGTCTGCATAATGACTTTCATAAAATTCAAAAGTTGGCATTATTTTAAACGCCAGCAGGCATTTTTAAGCATTATCGTTTTCTAGTCCAAGATTATTGAATTTTCAAAACTTGAGAAATGATGGTCGCCGGTTAATATTTGTGCTTTATTCAATCTAGAAGCCGTTAAAATAAAGGCATCAACCATTCCAAAATTCTTAATCTTGCTTCTTGCGGTATTGTATGTCTTTCCAAATTCTAAGATATACTGTTCATTAATCCCAACTATATCGGATTTAATTTTTATAAAGCTAAGACATTTTTTCATGTCCCATCCTTTTTTATTAGCTTTATAGCTTAGTTCCAAAAGAACTATTGAAGGAGTTATTATTTCTGATTCATTCAAATATCTCTCTACAATTTCTCCTTTCTTAGTTCCCTCAAAATATTCTATCCAAGCATAAGTATCAAATACGACTTTCATTCTCTATATTCATCCTTCCAGATTTTCTTTCGCTCTTTAGATGTGAAGCCTCCAGTTTTCCCCTTTAAAAAGCCAAACATTGAATCTGGAACCTCCTCTTTCTCAATAACTAGCTCCAGCACAAGCTCATCAAAGGATTCCCTGCTCCTTTTTTCCTTTAATTCTCTTAGTAAATCAAATGTTTTTTCTTTTAAAGCTATAGTCTTCATGTAATCTATAAGTTATAAGTTATATTTAAATTTATCGTTTTCTAGTCCATTTCTTATCAAAACTCTTTATGAGAGAAATTGAGGTTAAAATAATAATAAACGCACAGGTTAGAGTTATATAATATTGTTTAAAGAAGATGAACAACAAGCCGATTATAAAGGCTAGAGGAATAATTAATTTAAACCATTTTCTGCCTGAAGCAAGTTCTTCTTTCGTCATATAAGCTAATAAATAACCGATTGGAAATGATGCAACGAATATTAATATTTCGAGTAACATCATATAGAAATGATAAATAGCTTTAAATAATCTTCTTTCATTATTTTAATATGGTTGAGAAAGAAATGTCCAGGGATGAAAGAGTAGGTTATCATAAGGGTTCTATAAACACTTTGCTTGGGGAGAGGGCAGAATTGCTAAAAATAGTGCAGATTACTGAAGGCTTGATTCAGGCGCATTCTGATGAACTTAAAAAACTTGGAGTTAAGATTGCCTTGGGCGAGGAACATAAAGAAAAGAAGAAATAGTTTATTTTAAAGTGATAGTTCATCAATCACGACAATACTTATATAGAAGCCTATCTCTCTAATTAAGATAGTTTTAGAGGGCAAATTGAGAAATAAATTTATCTTTCCAGCGCTTATGGGGATTATCTTTATTTCATTAGTTAGTATTTATGGTACTGGTGCTCTAAATGACTCGCAAAATTTACAACCAATCTCAAATATTATTGTAAATGCAAGTGAATCTAATAATAGTACAAATAGTATATTAACATCTAGTTTACAAACCAATTTATCTGCTATTAATACCACCCTTGCTATTGTCCCCCTTTCTTGTGGAGGGACAATAACTTCTAATACTCTTTTAATATCTGATTTGTTGAATTGTCCTGGCAACGGGATAGTTATGGGGGCAGTTGACGTTGATATAACGCCTATAACCCTCGATTGTCAAGGTCACAAAATCAACGGAACCGGAACTGGGTTTGGAGTATCGTCCACAAATAGGCAAAACATTAATGTAAAAAATTGTATCATACAAAATTTCAACACAGGCATTTACTTTGTTTCTACAAATTTAAGCCAAATGATAAATAACACATTGCTAAACAATTTCCGTGGTGCTCATATTATATCCTCCTCAAATGACCTTATAATAAATAATACTGTTAATTTGAACAGCGATGGAATAATACTAGAATTTGCATCAATTAATAATATTTTAAGGAGTAATGATGTTAGTTCTAACTCATTTCAAGGAATTTCAACATACTCGTCTTCTAATAATATAATAGAGGCAAATATAATTAAGTTTAATGGTGGGAGCGGAGTATATATCCCAAGTTCTTCATTTACTACAATAAAGAATAATATTATTCAATCTAACCAAAATGGTATAAGTTCTGACAGCAATTCACAAAATAACTTAATTTATAATAATTATTTTAACAACACAATATCTAACGTGGGATTCTTCTCAAACCTTCAAAACAGATGGAACATCACAAAAACTTTAGGGACAAATATTGCTGGGGGGCTATATTTAGGAGGTAACTTTTGGAGCGATTACATAGGTATTGATAACAATGGAGATGGAATTGGAGATACAAAGATTCCTTATAATTCTAGCAATAACATTGTTAATGGGGGGGACTTCCTGCCTTTGATTCTTGTACAACAACTTAACATTACATGCGTACAACCTCCTTCTAATATGATAAGCTGGTGGAGTGGTGACGGGAATGCAAATGATATTCAAGATGGCAATCATGGAACACTGCAGAATGGCGTGACATTTGCTACTGGAAAAGTTGGTCAGGCATTTAGTTTTGATGGAGTGGATGATTCTATAACTATAGCCGATTCTCCTTCTTTTGATATATCATCTTTTACTTTAGATGCTTGGGTTAATACTGCTAATGCTGGAATTGGAAGGAGAAGGATAATTTCACAACAACTAACTAGTTCAATATGTGCAGGTGGCGTAAATAATGGTCTTCAATGTACTACTAATGCCGACTGTGCTGGTGGTGGCGGCACTTGTGTAATCAATAATCAATATTGGTTAATAGCACTCAACAACAATGTGTTAGAGTTAGGTTCATCAAAGGACGGAATTTTAACAACAAAAGGATTAATACTTAATGATAGTGTGTGGCACCATGTGGCTGTTGTGAGAAATGCTGGATCTTTTGTATATTGGTATGTTGATGGTGTACAGATTGGTTCTCAAATAATTTCAAATGTAGATACTTATAGCCTTGCAGCTCCTGTCTCTATAGGTTTTAATCCTATTTTGGGCGAATATTTCAATGGACTTATTGACGAGGTTGAGCTCTTTAATCGTGCTTTAAGTGGTTCGGAAATCCAAGCTATTTATAATGCAGGTAGTGCGGGAAAGTGCAAAGTGCCTGTAATTCCTTTTTCTTTTATTTGGAATGTTACGGCATTTGTTGGCTCACCAGAAGCTGATCCGGATCAATTATCTGAGTGTTCATTATCGGGGTTCGGTAATGTTAACGATACGGATTATGACAAGCTTATAACGAATTTGACTAGAGCCTGTAATTCTAGCATAGTAGGAATCAAAAGCATGTCTATTACATTCGGAAGCAACACATACAATGGAAATCCAAACAGTGATATTTTCATCACAGACAAAAATGCTCAAATCTATGCATGGATAGCAAGGGGAAACGGATTTGAACTTCATGCTAGCAAAAAAGCTGCAGAAGTATTGACACATCCATTTGATTACGAAGTAATTGCAAGAGGAACATTTAGCCCATATCAATTCTTCAATTATACTATAACTGCTAGGGGAAAGGAACAATTCCTGGATAAAAAAACTGTCTCATTTTCGCTAACTGAAACTATGCCTGGGACATTGAAGAAAAAGTGTGAATCGCGCCCTGTCAGCAGACCCGTTACCACTGGCTATAAATATGTATCCTCTCCTCAAAAAAAATCTTCAGATATGAAAGGAGATGGCTCGATCACATCTGAATCTATAAGTGATAACAAAGAGCATTTCATAGTGGAACTAAATGTTTGCAACCGCGGCTATTGGATTAAAGGCTGGATAAGCGCGACTTATGAACTCAAAGAAGAGGGCATACAAACCAGGAAATGGGAAAGGAACCAGTCAGGCGATGGTGGTTTTGTCGTTAATGGTGATGAGAATAAGAATATTACCATCTATACGGCGGGTTTCGGTTCAGGAGGCCTTGATACACTTACGAATTCAACAGAATTAAAGAATGGAGTTACTTATGATCCCAAGCCGGATAATCTAAACGTACAACTTACTATGAATTATGATACTGATGAACTCAATGCTATCACAGTCTATACAGAACCATGGAGCAATACTAAAAATGGTAGCGGCGACATAAACGAATCAGAGAGCGTCAAAAATATAACTAAGCATAATGTCACGGCTCCGAATAACGATACACACTTCAGAGCAGTAATTTCAGTTAATTGTACTGGTTGTTCGCAGTCTTCAATATATGACGATGCTAATGGCGATGGTATAGTAGAAGCCGGTCAGTTCATTGCATGGACGGATGGTTTTGACAATGTAAGCGGTCCAATCGGTAATATTTTATTTACTGCAATAAACGCCAATCCCCCTGCAGGATTTATAGATTCGATAAATCCGTCTAATGTCTCTATTTTTGGTCAGGACATAAACTTCACTGGTCACGGGAAACCTAGCAATGATACAATAGACTATTGGTGGAAATCCCATAAAGTTGGTAGAATAGGCTCATTGGCCTATTTTTCTACGAGATTTTTGCCTCCAGCCAATCCCCATCATATAAGCTTCAATGTATATAGCAAGACAGGCCTATGGTCCCCAGAATCTAAGAATTCAACAGGTAACATTATTGTTAACAAACCGCCCACAGCTTTCCTTAGGTATATAAAAGGTTCTCTTGATAACACGGGTCAGATTATAGCTTTGATTGGGGAGTCTGTTGAATTCAATGGCCAAGGGTTTGATACTGATGGCTTCATCAAGGGTCAAAAATGGTTTATTGATGGACAACAATTCAGCAACCAATCTGTTTTTACTCACACTTTTAACAGTACGGGATTAGGAGTCCACACAATCACTTTCCTTGTTCAGGACAATGCCGGTACATGGTCCAAGAACGTTTCAAAACAAATAACAATTATAAGATATCCTGTGTTGCTCGTTCACGATTATCTCAGAAGCCCAAAGGAGATGGAGAAGATGAAAGATGCCCTTGAGCAAGATAATTACAGTGTTTTTACAGTTGATTTGAGGAAGCCAGTAGACTTTGGCTATGATTTTGTTATTCCACTTAAATCTCCTGAAATGCAAACACTTGGATACGTCTATGCTGTGCTTCAGCAGGTTAGAGAGCTGAATTCTGATATCAAAGAGTTGAAAGCATTGAGCGGGAGCACGAGTGTAAGCTCTGTAGAAAAGAAGAATAAGTTAAGGCAGACTATTAGTAATTTGAAAAGCACCTTACAATTAATATCATATAAAGTTAAAGACCAGCCAGGCCTAACAGCGGCTATAAAAAATTTCATAACTATATTAGACAAAGTAAAGATGTATTTAGATCTTGACCAGACTGATCAAATATTAAATCTCGTAGACTCCGATCACTTCTGGGAAGATCTATGGAAGACAATAATTGATAACTATAAATTCCATATGACTGTTGTCCTGAGCGAAGAGATTAAAATAACAGACATCGTTGTTCCGGTGCCTCTTCCGGATAAAGTCAAGCCTATAATAAAAGCACTTATAGAGGGCAAAGTAATAAACATCCCAGGTCAAGTCACTCTCTTCTCAAAGGACTTTTCCTATCATAAAGATCCCATTACAATATCGACAGGATTTTCTTTGGTGTTAAAAGACGTTAAACCTATATTTGAAGGCACTACATCAAAGCTGAAAGGCACTCTTTACATTTCCCAAATTAATTTTGATTTGGATCCGCCAGGAGGCGCCCCTGCTTCTCCAGCTAACCTTTGGGAGAAAGAAATAGGAAAAGAAATAGTTGGGGGCATCTCTACAGGTGAGCTTTTTTGGGGACCGAATAATATTCTTATTGAAGGCAAGAGATTCCCAAAGGTTGTTATAGACCCAGGACATGGGTGGCCAGCAATGGGCAGACAAACCTCAGGGAAAACAGGCACCGCAGGTGAAGGAGATGCGGCACATGATATAGGATTCTGGCTAGGTGATTTCCTTCGTGCAGAAGGCTACACAGTAATCGAAACAGATCCCACAACTGATGTAGATGCTAGAGCAGCAGACGCCAATGCAAAAGATGCTGATTTTTATGTTTCGATACATTTTAACGGAAATAATAACAACCTCGCAAATGGAGTAGAAGTTTTTTATGGTGAGGTAGACAATTATAATTATCCAAGTGGAGGGGGGTTGGGTACTAAAGAAAACGACAAAGAATTATGCAAAGAACTTATTGGACGAGTTGCGAAAATTTTAAACAGCACGATACGAAAAGCTAATGATAACGATGGAAAGAAAGATGGTGTAATTCGAGATACAGATAGTAATGAAGGCTCACTTGCAGTTTTGAGAAAAACTAAAATGCCTGCATGTTTGGTGGAAATGGAATTTCTTACTCTTGGATTTGCTTACCCCGGATTCGATTTCAATCACAAAGCTTATCTCTCAATGGCAGAACTTGTTAAAAGTACTGATTATCAGAGGGCCGCCGCTCGTGCGCTTTTCAACGGCATTCAAGCCTATTCACTAAGTAAAGGTCTCGTTACTACAGTTCCACCGCAATCACAACAATTAGTAAAAAATGCATCGTCCCAAGGTTCTGCTCAACAATATCCACCATATCCCCCAAGTTCTTCAGATCCCAAGGATTATCCTTACCTTAAAGTCAATTTGAAATTAAGCAGTTCGTTAGTTGGTCTTAAATTAGATAATCAAGACATCAAGAGTTCAGCTAAGGTAATCGGAGAGAAAATTGATGAAATAAAAAAGCAGACAGGAGTGAATAAAGTTGACATTATTGGTTCTGGAAAAGGTGGGTTGGTTGCTCAGCATTATGGAAATTATGGTTCTAATTTCGATGTAAGAAAAATTATCTTGATTGGTACTCCATTGCATGGGGCTGACTTGGCAAAGTATGGTCCTATAGCAATTAAATCTGCGATTACCGCTCTAGTTTCTTCAGGTGGTTTGCCTCCTATTATTGCTGACATAGCTAATGCTATAGTGGATGTTATTCTAGGCGATGCAATTAAACAGATGGAGCCTCACTCAACGTTTATTGAAACATTGAATCTAAACGGCATAGACACTTCACCTGAATGGGCATTGTACAAATGGTCTCCCTCGAGACCAGATACTTTAAGTAGTAATATTCAATACCTTGCCATTCAAGGTGTCGGACCAGCAATTGGAGATCTTTCTCTGCCATTAACTCTTACAACGTTAAAATTAACGGACCCTATTTTTGGCAAAACCTATGGCGTTTTATTTGTATGGTTTGGTGATTTGTGGACAAATACAGTTAGTGGAAAGATATATCCGGATGATGATAAAAATGTAAAAGTTACTGGTTTGGGCACTTTCCATTGGTTTTTGACAAAAGATAATGGTGTCATCAACATGGTCAAGGATTTTCTTACACATTCTCCAGGCTTTAGAAATGGTATTCTTGCGAATGAAACTGAGATAAATGTTAATGAAACGGTAAATGGAACAGCTTATGAATTAATAGGACCGTTTAGCGACACAGTTAACAATAGCCAAACGAAATTGCATAACTTCACTTTAGATGAATTGGCTGAAGATGTTAGCGTTAAACTTAACTTCAGATCCATTGACGCGTTTTTCAATGCTTCGATAGACGATTACGAAGACTGTGCAAACAATATTGATTTATCATTAGTTACTCCAAACCAGACTGTAATTGATTATTCTAGTGCAAATAACTCAACTATTGTATTCCTGAAAACTGAAGATACTATAATGTATGCAATCAATATTACTCAGTCTGGAAATTGGGCTTTAGTTGTAAAAGGTACGAATGTAACTTGTCCACAAGGTGCAAAATATGATGCTTCAGTTGCTTTTAAAACAAGACTCTTTGTTGGCTTGAGCTTAGGCAATGCCACTTATTCCTATGAACCGGGAGACAATGTAACCATATTCGGATATGTTGCATACAAAGGTGTACCACTTGCTGGAGCTAATGTAACCGCCGACATAAGTAGGTTTGCTAACTTTAGTCTTGAAAATGCAACCCCTATTTTAGCGTCTATAAAACTGTTTGATGATGGCTTGCATAATGATTCCAATGCAAGTGATGGCTTGTACGCAAACAAGTTCGTTACAAGTTCGGAATTTGAGGACATGCATGTTGTGACTCTCGTAGCATCTGTAAATACGAGCTTGGTTAATAAGAGCGGGGTTATAGTCAATAGAAAAGCTTTCGATACTTTCTTTGTCGAACTCCTTCCCGAACTCACATTGAATTCATCAGATATCACATTTTCAAATTCCACTCCAAACGTTGGCGATAGCGTTACAATATCCGCCGTAATACATAATATCAAAAAGGGTATTGCAAATAATACAGAGATAGATTTTAGGGATGGCAATGAAACCATTGGTTTTGATGTAGTCAATATAACCGGCCTAGGACAGAAAACTGCACAGGTTAATTGGAATGCCAATTTTGGCAACCGTACAATAAAGGTCATCATCTCACCTTTCAATGCTTTCCAAGAAAAAAACTATTTCAATAACAATGCTTCAAAGCAGTTACTTGTCGGAGATAATATACCCCCAGTTGCTGTAGCAGGCCCGAACATCACAGCAAGAAAAGGCGATCCAGTATTCTTCGATGGAAGCAAATCATATGACAATGATCGCATAGTGAGTTATGAGTGGGACAGCGATGTTAGTAGCGGCGCATCTGTTGACGTGATTGATGTCTATAATTCTATAAGAGGCTATAACCAGACAGGAGTTTACACGGTTAAGCTTACGGTGCGCGACCAGGCCGGCAATGCAGGAATAGACTATCTGAATGTGAATGTTACGGTTGTCGATGATTATGATTTAGAGGAGCCTGCTCCTGATGCTGGTTCTCGCCAGGACGTCCTTTTAAGACAACCCGTACAATTTGACGGATCAATTTCAAGCGACAATTATGGAATAGCCAGCCACACTTGGGATATAGACACATCATGGGATTCAGACGGGGACAGCATACCTGATAATGATGTTGATCTTATAACCAAATACCCTAGATTGGAAACAGGCTATTATACCCCAGGAGTATATACTGTAAAGCTCACAGTTGATGACGTGGCAGGAGATGGCCCAGTGGAAGCATTTACTAAAATAACAGTTAGGGACCCTGATACAGTAACATGCATTGGCGATTTGGACTGTGACGGGGTTTTTGATGAAAAAGATAACTGTCTCAATGTCTCTAACCCTAACCAGTTAGACTATGACAAGGATGGCATAGGAGATGAATGTTGGTGCACCTTTAAGGTTGCTGGTTTTGGTGATATAGATGGGACAATAGCTTCCTCGCAGGCCGGTAATGTCACGTGCCTTTCCTCTAATGGTAACCAGAATGTCAATATAGTGAGAAGTGATATAACTTTTGATTGCCTAGGTTTCACCTTGGCAGGCAATAATACTGGCGACGGAATAAAAATTGCTGCAGGGGTGACCAACACAACAGTTCAAAATTGCGTGGTGGAAGAACATTTCAACGGTATAAACGCACAGGGAAATAACAATAAATTAAGGAATAATGTAGTTCAAACAAACACAGGAAATGGCATCTTTATTACAGGTTTCGGAGGGCAGGTCATAGACAATCAGGTATGTGATAATGGAATAGACATTAGTAGCATTGGTGGCTACACCGGGAATTACAATTCCTGCAACATAACTTCAAGTTGGAACGATCTCGGAACCTTAGGGGGATGTAGCTTTGCATGCCATACTTGTACAATTCCTACTGATAACATGAACATAATTTCAAACACAGTTCTCTGCCCTGGGACGTACACACTTCCAAATGGCATAAACATCGCGAACTCGAGCGTTAAAGTAAAATGCGACAATACTGTGCTTGTCGGAGACCATTCAACTAATGGTATTGATATTATCGGTCTTACAAATGTAAAGATAAAAGATTGTGAAGTCAGAAATTATATCATTGGACTCAACTTCCAAAACTCTGCTTTCTCTGAGGCTGTTGACAACAAAATACTGGAGAATACAGACGGTATATATATAAAAACACCCCCAACATCTCAATCAAGCTTGACTCAAACAGCCGTCGTTACAAACAATAGGATATACAATAATATAATAAACAACAATCTAAGATTTGGCATCTTCCTTGTAACTTCCCCTAGCAACGAAATTTTAGGCAACACTATGTTAAACAACAGGAATGCAAGCGTGGTTTTAGATGGTTCTACTGCAACTAAGATATCAAACAATATAATGACTAACGGACTAATTCTTTCGAGCAGCTCAAACAATAATGTTTTCAACAACGATATGAGCTTTGCAAACAACGAGTATGTAGTAAACATAAGCGGCGGCTCGGGCAACCAGTTCACTAGAAATGAAATACATGAAAGCTCCATTTATGGCTTTGCTGTAAGCAGCTCAAACAATAATGTTTTCATCAACAATAATGTGCATGATTTGTCTATAGGCTATTTATTCAAATCAAGCAACGGGGATCAAATAAAAGGGGGAAACATAGCTAAAAATAATATAGGGATTCGTGTCTTTAATTCTATAAACATCCAAATTTCAGGGATTGATGCAAGCTCTAGTTCTCTCAACAGTATCCACCTTAATAGTTCATCAAACATTCTTATATATAATAATACTTTGAATGACATTTATATCGAGAATTCTTTATTAAATAACATAACTAAAAACCGCGGTCACATCGAGTTGGATAATTCAACGTCGAACAATATTTTAGATAATAATGCAAACGGATCCATCTATGGTATTATTATTGGGTCTAGCTTTAAGAATTCTATAATGGGCAATAATTTTACTAATAACGAGGTAGGGATTATAATTGTAAATTCTTCAAATAACACAATTAAAAATAATAATGTAGGCAATAACACAATTGGTATATTTATAAATTACTCAAATGGGAATTTAATCTATAATAATATATTTAATAATACTATCAATGCTCAAAGCGATGGAAATAATTTCTGGAATATTTCAAAAACTTTAGGAACAAACATAGTCAAAGGCCCTAACCTGGGCGGAAACTTCTGGAGTGATTATACAGGTATTGACACAGACAACGATGGTTTAGGAAATACTAACTTACCTTATAACAAAAACATTACAACTGGAGGGGACTTCCTGCCTTTAACTATTATTGGCAATATTATCGCACCAAATCCTCCTCTTCCAGAACCTAACGTAACTAAGAAAAATAGATTTATTTCATTTATCCCAACTAATCCATTAAAGCAAACCGCTTTGAGAATTAAATTAACTAGCTTACATCATCCTGTTCCGCCTTATACCGGCGGCAATATTTCTAATTTCTCTTTATATGAAGGACAATATAGATGGGTCGGTCCTCCAGCTGTTTATAGAGAGTCGCAATCGGATAATAGAACTTTCAAGGCAGCAACTTTGCAATGCGGACCATATTATACTGATTGGGGCAACATAAGTTTATTGAATATTTATGGAGCAGAAATTGTTCCTTCATCTATATATGATGTGCAGGCAATTGAGACAGGATGTAATACCAATTCCCCTGCTTGTTATTCACCCTCCTTAAATATTGGAACATCAAGATGGGGAGATGTTGTTAATCCTTTCAATCCGCCTTCGCCATCAACTCAGCCAGACTTTGCAGATATTTCAGCCATTACTAATAAATTTAAGAGTTTAACTGGGGCGCCGCTAAAAGTGCAAGCAAAGTTACAACCAAAAATTATAAATCTTACGATAAATGTAAACTTTGCAGATATCTCTGCCGATGTTAATGCATTCAAAGGATTTCCATATCCATATAAAATAGATACTTCGTGCAATTCAATAAGTTCTATAAATGGGATTTTGAATGTAAATACAATAACAAAAACGAATGTGTAAAGGAATAAATTTTAGATATAGTGAAAAACATAATTAATTGAGCAAAATAGTATGTTTTTCCCTTGATAGTCAAGGCATAACGTTCAATTTTTAATGTCCTTGACTATAGTTGGGAAAGATATTTTATCTACATCCTTTGCAACATCAAAATCCTTTTTTGTCAGGCCTTTTTCTGAATGGGTAGTTAATGATAGCCTTACTAAATCGTAATTTATTAAAATATCTGGATGGTGCCCTTGTTTTTCTGCGATTTCGCCTACTTTATTAACGAAATCTAGAGCTTCTTTAAAATTGTTAAAGGAGAAGTCTTTTATGATTGAACTTGATTCTAAAGACCAGTCTTTTAATTCTATCATTAAATCCTGAATTTCTTTTAATGTCAGCATTTATTTATTAGGTTAGAGAGATTAATAAAGATTTATCTGACTAGAGGGCTAATCTTATTTTTGATTAGATTGATAATTTTTGGCTAGACTATCGAACTTATCTACAATTTCTTTAAGTCTTTTGTCTTGGGAATACATTCTGAAATAGAAGAATAGGGCCAATAAAGTTATGAAGGAAATTAAAGGCAAAAGCTGATATCCTATTGATTCAGTCATATTTTGGGCAAGGGTACATGATTCATTTGGGCATGGTTTTGCAGGTATTGTGACAAAATCTGGGAAATATTTTAGGTAATATACTTCTGATTCAATGCCATAACTTTGATATATCGTTTGATGGACTGCTTCGTGATAGTAGCCGAATACAAACAAGGTAATTGCGCCGATGAGAATGATTAAAAATAGGGATTTCATTTTTTCTCCTTTTTATCTACGATGAATGCGGATAAAATTCTACCTGGAATAGGAATTTTTTGATAGTCAACCCCAGAATAAACTTTAACTTCGCCATTTGATACACTTACACGATATTTACTTGAGTTTACACTAGGTTTATATTCTCTCCATTCTCCACCAAAAATTTTAGGGCTAAAACAGGAAGTTTTTTCAGTTAATCTAGACATAGAAGGAAAAATAAATGAATTTAGGTTTTCATTTAAAACACTTTTATCTACCCAAATCATATTTACTACTATTCTACCATCTCTTTTGTTTCTTACAATTTGAGGAATTGCTTCTGAATTATAAGCCCTTAGTTCACACCTATTAAGATTTTCCTCTAATAATATGAATGCTTTCGAATATTTTTCAGAATCATCTCTTTCGTTTTTTGCATTCACAAGTGCAAGTCTATCAACTTCTGGCAAATATGTTAAACTTGGAGGACTCCCCCCACCTTCTTTAAAGTTAAAAGCGGTTGGTTTTTGTACTGCTTTTCCATTTTTAATTGGCTGCTTAAATACAAAATGGCTTTCATCTTGCCCTCTGGCAATTCCATAAACATAAGCATCTTCGGCAATGGCCGCGTTTTCCAAAGCACTTAAAGCATCTCTTGCAGATTGAAATCTTCTTTCTGGGGTGCCCTGTAATATTTTTCCAAAGAAATCATTTAATTCTTCTGGAAGGTCTGCTCTTTCTTCTCTCAAATCTCTCTGTCCCCATTGAGGCGCATTTCCTGCCGCATATGCAAATATAATTGCGCCTACACTCCATAAATCGGTGGGAATTCCTGCAGGAATTTCTATATTTTCCCGAGATGCTTGCTGCCTTAACAAAGCTTCTCTAACTTCGGGGGCAGCATAAACATTTCTATTTACTTTTCCTGCTTTATCTCTACTATGTATAGATATTGCAGAAATACTATTTACTAAACTGACTTGTCCTCCCGGCATATCTTCAAATCTTAATCCAAAATCATTATATTTGAGTTTGCCCTGTTCAATCATTATATTGCTTGGCTTTATATCATTATGAGTTAAAGATTGAACACCGAGGTCTTTTGCAGCGCCTGGGTCAGTTTCGCCTAATCTATGAAAATAATCTATTCCAGTTAATAGTTGCCTTCCAACTTCAACTACTTCTTCTAATGAAAGTTTCTTACCAGTTGCAACATTGGATGCTATTTTATCTGCTAAGGATTCTTCATGATACTCTTCGGCAACAACAGGATATCCTTGATAATTTATCTCTCCTGTAGAATGCATATTCACTGAATATGGTGACCTACCTAAAGCTGATAAAACATTTCTTCTTGATTTTATATCTGCTATAGCTTCTTGATTTATTGGAAATTTTAAAACAAGAGGGATTCTTCCGAATCTGTCCCCAAATGCTTTAACAACGTGCGCAAAAGCACCATGACCTAAATATGAATCTAAAGTAAATCCATTTACTTGTGGATGATTTCCAGTTTTTACCTGCTCCATAAGGGATTCAATTTCTGGTAAAGTATTGTTTGTCATACAAATCCCATAAAATCCCTATTTAAAAACCTTTCTATTATGTTACTACCAAATAAAGACACTGACAGATAGATTTAAATAACCAAATTGAAAGATATTGTTATGGTAATAAATTACAAGATATTGGTTGGAAGAGAATTTGCAGATGTAACTGCATTAATAAGAGTTGAAGAACGAAGATTTGAATTGGGAATTCCCAGAAGAGTTGAAAGACTAGAACCTGAAAGAACGACTTATGTTGATTTGACTAAGGTAACTTCTAAAGATGAGATAGATGCTTCTCCAGAAGTAAGAATGGGAGGAGTATTATCTTGTTTGATTAGTGTTGCTGGTTATGATGTACCTGAAGGCTATGACTCTAGAATTTGCGCACACGCTAGAGATACCATGGGAAGAAAAATTGCATATAAATTGGGGAATAAAGTTAAAAGATTAGCAATGGATCCAAGAAGAGTTTTGGAAAATTGATATTTTAATTAGAGCTATTCAGTCAATCCTCTAAAGACTTTTTCTTTATTTCTGCTTAGTTTTGGTATGTCTACATTTATCAAAACATATAAATCTCCTCTGCCCCTTGAATTTATTATTGACATTCCTTGGCCATTTAATTTAAATGGTGTGTGGCTTTGAGTTCCAGGAGGAATTTTTAGTTTTATTTTTTTGTCAATTCCTTGAATTTCTATTTCCCCACCAAAAATAGCGGTAGTTAAATCAATTTTTTTATCTAAAAATAAATTTTCATCTTCTCTCTTAAAATAAGGGTGCTTTTCAATGTGAATTACTATATACAAATCTCCTGAAGGGGCGTTTCTCCCCATTTCGCCCCTGCCCTCAATTCTTAAATGCTGGCCATTATTAATTCCTTGGGGAATTTTAACATCGAGTTTTTCATCTTTTTCGATTCTTCCTTTGCCTTTGCAATTTTCACAATATTTAGATGCTATTTTCCCAGCACCTCTGCATTTGTCACAGGTTGACACGCTGACAAATTGCATGTGTCCTTGCCTTCTTACGGACTTTATTTCCCCGCTTCCATTGCATTTATCACACACTTCTAAATCTTTTGATTCGGCTCCAACGCCCCCACATTGTTTACATACCTCATGAAGAGGTATTTCAATTTCTTTTTTTACCCCATAAAATGCTTCTTCTAGTGTAATTTCCAAATCATATCTTAAATCTGCTCCCTCTTCATAGTCCTTTCTTTTTTTTCTTCTTCCTCCAGAGAAAATGTCAAAAAGATCTCCAAACCCCATATCTGAAAACAAATCATCGAAATTAAAATTAGATTCTCTAAAACCTGAAGAGCTCTCTTGACTAAATGCAGAACTGCCGTATTGGTCATACTGAGTTTTCTTTTTTTCATTGCCTAGGACCTGAAATGCCTCATTAATTTCTTTAAATTTTTCTTCTGAATCCTTATTTCCTTGGTTAACATCTGGATGGTACTTTCTAGCAAGCTGCCTAAAAGCTTTTTTAATTTCTTCCTGACTTGCTTCTTTTCCTATTCCAAGAATTTTATAATAATCTTTTCCTGCCATTTTGTTAACAAGGCCCAATTGACTATTTAAACATTATTTTTATTTCCTTCAATTGGGGGAATACCTCGAGGCTCTGCCTCGAGCGTCGTTCCAGTTGGAGGATTAAAAACACCCCTCCCCTGTGGGTCGGCGGGGATTTATATTTTTCTTAAGTTTGCGGAATAAATATCGTTGAACTGTGGAATGCTCGGAGTAAAAGATTATATATGAAACCGGGAAAAGATAATAAGGAAGAGAGGGAGAATTTTGTAAAATTCTGGGCAAATTATATTATAGCAAATAACTTCAATAATCGGATATAATCGGGTTATTTGCTAGATAGGAAATGACATTGAAAATATACGAAAATTAATGTTATTTCCTATAATAGCGTAAATGACGACGTGTGGAGCAAGCAGCAAAATATCATAATATAGGTCTTCCCGTTGATTAAGTTACCTAAAAAAGGGAAGACCTATTAGAGAATCCCCAACTAAAAGTAACCCAATCATGGGGATTATCTATAAATTCTCAAATTCATAATTCAAAAGAGTTCTATAAGAACTTAAGTAAAACTGAGGAAGGCAAGAAAACATTAAGAAGATTGAGGGAGCAAATGCTGAAGGCAGATAAGAATTATTAATGAATCATAGCACTTCGCAGTTTATAAGTTCTATAAAAACTTTGAGGGAACAGAGGAAGGCAGGGTTATTCTTGAGAGATTGAAGAAAGAGAGATTGAGAGTTAAATAAGATTATTTTCTTTTTCTCTTAGTTATAATATTTTCAAGCATTTTTATCTTTATCTTTTTCATATCTTTCGTCTTGAATTCCATTCATAAAATCTTTCGGTTTTAAATGCCATTTTTCCCTTACCAGCTTCCAAATGTAATTTTCTAAAGGAGTTGTTATAAGGTATTTGGTTTTTATTCTGCATAGTTGTTCATAAATCCAGAATCTCCATAAAACCTTTACTTCTTGGAATTTTAGCTCATGCTTTATTATTCCCCAGTCTAAACCGGCTCCAATTAAACTATAGCAGTCATCAACATCCTTTTCCCTGTCAGTTATAGATTTGAATAAAAAAATATCTTCATTAGAAACAAGCATTATCTTAAGTTTTTCAAATTTATTATATTCTCTGCTTCTTCTGCTCATTTCTTCAGTTAATTCTATTTGATTGCTTACATTTTTGATAAACACATCAACTCTTTTATTGTTCTTTAAAAATACAATAATTGGCGTTTTGTAAAAATCTTTAGAAAAAGCCTCTTCATGGCATTCGTAATCTAGAGATATTAAAGCGTTTTTTAAATTTTCATATTCTTCTCTTGCCTGAACAATTAAATCTATGTCTTTTGTTGTTGTTTTTATTCCTTTAAGCGACATATTACAGCCTCCAATCATATAAATTGTTAATTCTTCCTCGAGGTTATATCCTATTTCTTTTAACACTCCTATTAATTCTTCCTTATTATACTCTTTTAATTGATTTTCCATTTTACCCCATATTGTTCAAAGAATTCTTTTAATTCTTTTTCTTTTATTAAAGGAAAGATATCTGTTTTTTCTTGTTTTAATATCTTATAAAGGTCTTCTAATTTTATTCGGCAATCATATTTTATAGATAAGTTATGTAAAGATTCTTTATTAAGATTATTTCTTAAATAAAATACCAACGCCAACATTATTTCTCTGCTGTCAGTTATTTGCAGGATGCTATGCATAAAGATTTCTTCCTTTGTTATATTCTTTTTGGGAAGATAACAACAATGCCTAACCACAATAATTGGGACTTTAAATTTTGAGTATTGACTAAATCCTGTTAAACTGCCTTCTATATCTTCTTCTTTTGTTATGCAAAAGACTTTTTCATCCTTAAATTTCCAGAGAACTTTACCTTTTCCATTGTAAAACATCCTATATTCTTCTAGAAAGCTGTAAAGTATAGGCCAAGCTTTTTCATTTGTCATATAAAATTCTTTGTTCTTCTTTAATAAACCTCTAGATGTTAAAACCGAAAGCCTATTCCAAATTGTTTTTTTATTTAAATTTAATTGGGTTGCAATTATTTCAGATGTTTTCCAATCAAATAAACAAAAACTTAATATTCTAAAGTTCAAGCCATATAAAAACTCTTCAAATTTAATATTTGGGTTATTTTCAATCATATTTTTAAATTCTTGAGCGAAACTAATATAGGATAATTCTAAATAAACTGCATTTCCTTTTCTTTTTTTATAAATAAATTTAGATTTTTCTAATTTAGTAATAATCTCGGATATCCACGTTTTTGATAATCCAAGATTTTTTGCTATTTTTTCTCTAGTATTCAGTCCTGAAGTTATAGAAGATAATACTTTTATCATCCTTTTGCTTATGAGCAATTCTGTTAAATGTATTTTTTCCATACTCCCTTATAATCAGTCGTAGTATATAAATCTGTCGGTTTTTTAGGGAGTTTACCAATAAGATAAAGAAGAGTGAAGAGACAAAGCATGAAAATAATAGGAAAGTGAAAAACAAGAAGAGATAGTTTTAGATTGGTTTTAAATTGTGGGAGATGAGAGAGGTCGAGTAAATTAGTGGAGGGGAGATAAGAGGGGAAAGAGGTTTAACTGATTTTTTGTGGTGATAAAGTTGGAAGAAAGATTTATAAATAACTATGAGTTATGATATAATAACCACAAGTTATACTTAAAATGATTGAATTGACTAAGAAAGAACAAGAAACTATATTATTAATTTATAAGAATTTTACTAGTTACTATAATGCAAATTCTTTGGCTAAAGAAGTAAGCATGTCTCAAGTAGGAGCTATGAAGCTATTAAAGAAAATTGGCAGGGAGAGTATCTTAGTTAGTAAAAAAATTGGCAAATCTTATATTTATAAAATTAATATTGGAGAAGAAATTGTTAGAAAGTTGATTGCTTTTGTATTAATAAACGAATCTAGAAAATTCACTAGATGGAAAGAAGAATTTAAATCTCTAAATAAATCTGGGAGAATTATTTTATTTTATGGTTCCGCAATTAGAAACTATACACAAGCTAGAGATATAGATATAATGGTTGTTTTAAATAGGGGAGATATGAAAGAGGTGAGAGATAAGGTTGCAGAAATTCAAAAGATACTCCCTAAGAAGATACATTTAATTGAAGCTACAAAAAATGACTTGATTGAAAATCTAAAAAATAAAAATAAGGCAATGATTGATATTATTAAAACCGCAATTGTTTTATATGGTTATGAGGATTATATGGAGAGTATAAATGGATTCACAAATTTCTAAACATCTTGATTGGTGTATAAAGAAGGCTGAGAAAGAAATTGAAGAATGTAAAAAACAGAAAAAGAAAATACATCATAGAGGTTTATCTAAAATAGAGCCAAATCAGAAACTTGCTGTAGCACATATAGAAAAAGCAGTACATAATCTTAAATTGTTGAATTTTCTTAGAGAAAATGGCTTTTCTGATTGGTCGGTAACTGCTGGCTTTTATTCAATTTATCATTGTTTTCTTGCCATAGCTATTAAATTTGGCTACGAATCAAAAAACCAAACTTGCACTATTACTCTGATAGAATCTTTACAGGAAGATGGCAAAATAAAAATAAATAAAGAAATAATTGAATTAATGAAATATGAAGAAGAGCAGAGCATTCATGAAGAAAGTATAATTGAGGCAAGAGAAGAATATAGTTATGGCATCGATTTAGAGATTAAAGATAAAAAATATTTAGATAAAATAGAAAAATTGTGCCAAGAAATGATTGATACGACTAAGGAAATTGTTTATCGAGTAGAGTAGTAGTGCCAAGAAAGAGCATTGTCTAGGATAAGAAAGAGGGATTAGTTAAATTAGCGATAAAGAGATAAGAAAGGAAGAGAAGATAAGAAAGAGGGATTAGTTAAATTCAGGGGGCAGAGGTAAGAGGGGAAAGGTATAAGGTAAATTAGCTGGAAGAAGGTAAGGGGGGAAAGGTATAAGGTAAATTAGCTGGAAGAAGGTAAGAGGGGAAAGGGATTTATAGCAGAAGGCAAAAATATTTGAGCAGCTTTTTGGCCTTCCGCTAATAGTCAAAGACAAATTCTGCTCAATTTTCAAAGTCTTAGACTATAACTGATTTTTTGTGGTGATAAAGCACAAAGAAAGATTTATAAATAAGAAAATTTTATAATCAATATGAATAAAAGAGGAGTAAAGAATAATACCTTAATTGTTCTTACCACATTGGTTGTTGTATCTATTGTAGCTATATCTGTTGTTGTAAATTTAGGGCTTTTTGATAACCTCTCGGCAGGTCAGATAGATACTTCGACAAAAGGATTTGATGACTTGTGGGGTAAGGGATTTGTTTGGCTTAATTATCTTTTTGGTGGAATACCTGCTTGGATGGTTGACAGATTAGGAGGCATGAGTTCCTCGATTATAGTGATAGCAACTTTTCTTTTAATGTTTGTAACCTTCGGAGACATTGTTTCTTCTTTTAGCACATTTAGTGAAAGAGTTTCTTGGTTTGCAGCGTTTTTAATTTCTATAATCGCCGTAAATCTTAAAGTGGCAGTTTATATACTAAGTTTTTTTGTCGGAATTCTTATTGCCCCATTAGGAACTTTGGCGGTTGGAGGAGGATTATTAGCTGCGTTTTTAACCTTTTTTGCAGTTAATTTAGGTATCGGTAGACTTGGACCGTGGATTATGAGAAGAAAAGCAATGATGCTTGCTGAAAAACAAGAGATAAAGAGTGAAGCGGGGGCTAAAAAAATTGTAGGGGCTATTAAGGGAATGAAAGATATTGGAGAGGCTTTAGCCAATCCATAATCGCCAACAATTTTATAAGGTTTAGTTAGGTTTTTAAGCAATGATTACTTGTGTTATTAATGGAGCAAAAAATAATTTATCGCCTATTAATTTTATTGTTCTTGACTTTTTTTGTTGCCAAAGTTGGGGCTCAAATTCTTGACCCGGAAACGTTACAAAACGATAGTATTGTAAGGGGAGTAGAACAACTAAGAAATTTTACAGAGGAGAATAAATGGGATTATTTAGGCCAGGAATGGAAGAGTTTATTGCTAAAAAGTAAATATATCGCTGCAGTTGATAAAACTTTTAGAAATGTTAATTTTATCTTTTTTATTTTATTCGCTCAGAATTATGACCTTTCTCTAATTTTATTATTTGTCATAATGTGGTGGATATTCTTTTTTGTGATATTTTCTAAAACAATAGCAGATTTTTCTACTTTGGGTAAATGGGTTTCTTATATTGTTGCTTTTGTTTTAACGATATTCTTAGCCCATTTTAAGTTTTTAAACAATTTTTCTTTGATTATATTTAAACTAATCTTTTTTAAAAATGGAATATGGGGATGGACTGCCTTGTTTATATTTATCCTTCTCTATTTAGCAATCTTAGTTTATTTTGAGAGATTAATTTATGTTATTGGTGGAAAAATGAAGAAAACTAAAGAAGAAATAGAAAAATGGGATGAAAAATTTCAAAGGCAAGTTTTTAGGAAAAAAGTAGAGGGAGTAGAAAAAGCATTTTCGGAAGTTGAAGATGCAATTTCACCATGATTTCAGATTTATTCTATTTTGAGAATCCAGAAATAATTCCAATAGTTATTGGTTTACTCGTGTTTATCTTGTCTTATGCTTCCTTAAGTTCTAAATTATCGCATCTTGAGAGATCTTCAAACATTATTATTTCTCTTGTTTTTTCTCTTTTTACTGCAGGGTATTTATATAAGAATCCTGATTATTTACAACAAAGTGCTGCCCCGTATGTTTTGGCAATATTGGCTTTGGTTATAATCTTATTTATTTTAAGGTCTTTTTTTAGATTCTTTAGAAGACAGTTTAGATAATTTAACGTCTTCGATAACCACAATACTAAAAAACCGCCTTCTTAACCAAAATATCTTCAACATCGCTCCTTTTTATTGTTTTTCTTCCTGAGAAAAAGGCGTTTTTTATTGCTTTTTTTGCTAATTGTTTTGAATAAGATTCAACCAGATCAGACATTTCTTTCGCAGCGTTTTTACTTATGTTTTTAGCCCCTTCTGATTTTAATATCTTTCTCATGGACATTTCAGATATATATTTCATTTTACTTCCAATAACTTTTTATTTGCTATTCTTTTGGGGATTAAAATTTTTATTTCATCAAAATCAATCTTTTTTGCTGTTAAGAATTCTTTTATTTTCTCTGAATCTTCTGTTAGAGAAATTATGATATTATCTGAAATTTTATATGAATTATACTTAGATAAAACTCCTTCTTCTTTATTTCTGCCTTTTAAAGAGTAATAAAACTGCATTCTCTGAGAATCGTTCATGTTCTTTAATGAATATCTAAATAAAATAAAACTTGATAAACCATATTGACTCGAAATTGATTTACCGTTTTTTAAGCTGTATCCTTCTAATAAAATATCTTCTCTAGCAAGAAATTCTGAACTGAATAGCTGGTTGTATGTTGAACTCGTAACCTGAATTTTAAAACCTTTATCTTCAAATGTCTTTTTTATTTTATAATTATTCTCTAAGTCTTCTTTTTTGGCATATAAGATTAGAATATCTATGTCGGAGGGTTCTTCTTTTCCTCTAACAATTGAGCCAAACAATATTAGGTCTAAAATTTCCTCATTCTTTAAAGAGAAGCCTATTAATTCTCTAAATTTTTTGTTCTTTAATAAATCTTTCAACATTTTCCTTAACTTTATCACAAACCTCCCTATCTATTGATTTTTTATAGGACTCCTGATACATCAAGATTTGCTGTTTGCGTAAACTCTCTGTTTTAACTCGCGAGAAAGCAAACGCAAATCTTGTGTGCTCAAGAACCCCGAACACGTTCGCCACTTTAGTGGAGGGTTCTTGACAAATTGAAAAATATTTATCAATAATTTCATAAAAACTTGGAAAGTCTTTTTCTAGAATTCTGAATCTTTCAGAATGGTCCTTTGGAATAAATCCTTTTTCTTTAAGAATAATAAAGTCTAGTATACTGAATAGAGATTTAAAATAAAGAACCGTTGCAGAAGTAAAATTTTTTTGAGCATAAACTAAATCTGCGGAATTTTTAAAATTCTTTATATTTCTCTTTAGACTTTCTTCTAATTCGTTGTTTGTCATGTTAATAACACAAACGAAAGTGTGATTTATAAGCTTTTCTGTTTGTCTAACAAACATTATTAATGAATAAACTAAAGTTAGGCATATTAGTAACTTTGGTTGATTGTTTAACTCTTTAAAGGAAAAATAATTTAGCGTCTCCTATAACCCACAATGTTCTTACCGTGATAAATTGGAACTTCTTTAGGTTGTTTTCTAGAGCCCCCGCCAACCTTTACTGTTATGAATAATCCTACTAACAATAGCACGACAGAGACCGAAACTAAGATTGTGTCTGAAACTGGAGTTATGTAAGGTATTGCTAATTTAACGCTTGGAATTGAATACGCAGCCACTCCGACGATGCCCAGAATCGATAGGACGATTCCTAATGTTTTTCTTATCATTTTCCCTCTCTTTTATAAATATAATTGTTTAAAGAGATATTTAAATGTTTCTTTGGATTTTTACATTATGTTATTAAGGTATTTAAACTAAGTTTTTTGTTTCCAATAATGAAAGCAACGCCCAACATAATGTCTATCTCGGCAGAGAGAGTCTTAGATTTCTTTAGTGAAAATGGTATTGACTCTCTTGGCAGACTAGTTGAATTGAAAGACATTAGAATAGAGGACAGTTATAGAAGGTGCGTTTCATTTGTAAAATTGGAAAAAACAAGAGGGAGAAGGATAATCAGCATTAGCTATAGTATTATAGAACCTTCAGAAATAATTCTATCGTGTATTAAATTTGATTATCATGCGAATAGGAGTGCAACATTCACTTTAAGGACTAACCAATGTCCAAGAGGATATGATAATCATTTTAATCTTGATAGTTATGGTAATGGGGTTTATTCTAAAAGAATAGGTGGAGAATGGGTCGGAGTAGTTAAAGAATTCGAATCTCTGAGAAACAAAAAGCCCTTTGGTTGATTGCTAGAGCAGGCTAATATTTATCTGCTTAGAATTATGAACCTACAATTGGGATTTTTATTTGCAACAAAAAAATAGCTTGTTTGTCTCAATGGTTTGAATAATTAAATTGACTAACCATATGTTAGTAAACTACATTTTTTACATTGGTGTAAGGGATTACATAATATCAAGATACATTAACCACTAATTTCTTCTCCTCATTTTTGTATCTCCAATAATCTTTTCTACGGCATCCAAAAGGTCAGAAGCAATTAATATCCTTCCTTTATATTCCGGTGCCTCGCTTAGTTCTTGAGTCAAAGTTAGTTCCTCTGGGTTTTTTTCATTGCTAACTAAAACTCCATATCCTCCTGCATTTAACCCTGTTTGAACATCTGTCCTTTTATCTCCAACAAAATATATTCCTAAAAAGTCTTTTAATGTTAAACTTAACCCTATTAATGCAGATTCAAGCATTCCAATTCCAGGCTTTCTAAAATGATTCTCCCCTTTTTTCTTTACCCAAACTCTGAAGGCACTATCTTCAGGCATATTTATTTTTTTTGCATATTCTTCATCAACATAAGCACAGCAAATCCATGCGTCTAATTTAATTCCTTGAGAGTTAAGTAGATTTTTAATATGGTCTTCTACTTCATCCATAGTGCTTACAGAGAAGTAGTTTCTAGCAACCCCTGCCTGATTAGATGCAACTATTATCTTAAAATCTGGCTGAGCCCTTAATAATCTTAATCCTTCTAATGCTTTTGGGCAGAAAGTTATTGATTCTTTCCAATCTTCATCTCTTCCTAAATATCCATCTTCATCTTGATTAATTGTTCCATCTCTGTCTAGGCCTATAAGGTATATTGGAGAGTTTGTTTGCATTTGATTTAAGATATTCGGGGGTTTAAAAACATTTATAATGTTTAGAAGAAACATCTAATTGAGGTTAATGCAAAATGGCAAACTACGATATTATCGGCAACATAGCAATTGTGAAATTCTCAAGAAAGGAGAAACTTAAAGATAAAAAGAAATTTGCCTTGAATTTTTTAAAAAATACCAAAAATGTAAGGACGGTTTTAGAAAAAAGCAATAAGTTTTCTGGAAGATTAAGGACGCAAAAGACTAAATATCTAGCTGGTGAGAAAACAAAAGAGGCATTGTACCATGAGAACGGCTGTGTATTTAGATTTAACGTTGACAGTTGTTATTTTTCTCCCAGATTGTCTTCCGAGAGAAAGGAAATTTCTTCAATTGTTAAAAAAGGGGAAAAAGTCTTGGTAATGTTTGGAGGAGTTGCTCCTTTCGCTATTGTAATCTCGAAATTGTCTAAGGCTGAAAAGGTCGTTAGTGTTGAGTTAGGGAGGGAGTGCAGTAAATATGCTTTAGAAAACGTAAAAAGAAACAAACTTAACAATGTGGAAATTGTACAGGGAGATGTAAGGAAAAAATTAGAGAGAAGCAAAGAAAAGTTTGACAGGATAGTTATGGCAAGACCAAATTTAAAAGATTCTTTCCTGGATGCTGCATTTCCCTTGATAAAAAACAAAGGAATTATTCATTATTATGGTTTTTACGATGAAGATAAAAGGGGCGAGTTGTTAGAATTGATTAGAAAAGAAGCTTTGAGAGCCAGGAATAAAGTCAAGATATTGAAGACTAAGAAAGCTGGGGAAATTGGGAAAAGGAAATTTAGGTACAGGGTTGACTTTAGAGTTATATGATTTTCATATGTTATGCTACGTCAGCATATCTTGGCCTTAACGCTCTTATATAGGTCTTCCCTTTTTTAGGTAACTTAATCAACGGGAAGACCTATAATAGGAGATATAAAGTCTGCAATACAATAAAAATAAAAAATATAATATGACGATATCTAAATGGTATTTTTCTTTAGAATACTACTTTGCTGAATTCAGGTCATCTAAAGGGTCTTCTCCATCTTCAAAACCGCCTTCCAGATTTCCACTATCATTCTTATCCTGCTCGTCATCTCCAGCAACTTCAAAATCCTCGCCTAACTCCTCCTCTAAATTTTCTTTCGCTTCTTTCTTCAACAATTCCTGAACCTTTTCAACTTCATGATTTTCAACAATATCTTCTTGCTTTAATTCATTTTTCAAAGATTCATTTTCAACTCTCAAGCTTAGAACTCTTGAAACCCCTTCATGCATACTCACTCCATAAAGCACTTGGGAATTTAATATAACTGCATCATTATGAGTTACTACAATATACTGCCCCGACCTCATATATTGAGTTAGAAGAGCAGCTAATCTTTCAGAATTTCTTTTATCCAAGGCCGCATCAATCTCATCAAATATATAAAAGTGATAAGGCTTGTATTTTTGTATTGCAAACAACAGAGACAAAGCAACTAAAGTCTGCTCCCCTCCTGACAAAGAAGTAATATCAAAATATTTTCCTTTTGCCATCCTTACTATAATGTCAATCCCCCCTTCGAAAATATTTTCCTTATTCTCAATCTCCAAATAAGCAGTCCCTTTTGAAGACAGTCTTGAGAAATTACTCGAGAAAAGTTCATTTATCACTTTGTAAGTTTTAATAAAAGTCTTGGATTTTTTCCTATCAATTTCCTCAACAATTGCCATTATCTGTGTTTTTTCATTCTCCAGAGTTTCAACCTTTACCCTTACATTGTCATATTCCTCTTTAATTTTATCATAAACTTCCAAAGCCCTCATATTTATGGAACCGATAGTCATTAAGGTCTCCTGTGTTTTCTTCAGTCTTTCCTCAAGATTAGCAATATTTCCCTGCAAAATCTCGATATCAGAATATTCTGAAAAATCAACCTCGACAGCCTCTTTCTCTCCATCAATCTTTGCCTTCCCAATTTTAAGATAATTTGCCTGGTCTTCAATCTGTCTTATCTCGCTCTGCATTTCATTCAGTTTTATACTTGTTTCCTGAACATTTTTTTGGAATTTATCTCTTTCAGCAAACATCTTGTTAAATTTCTCGTTCAATTTCTTTTCCTGCTCCTCCTTTTCAGAAAGCATTTCTTCCTTATTTTCAAGGTCATCAATAATATGGCCTATCTGAGTGGTAATTGTATCAAAGTCTTCTTTTCCTCTTCCAATAATGCTCCTAGTTTTCTCAACCTCTCTTTCTTTATACAATAAAGTTGTATCTATATCTTCCTCTGTCCTTGAAGATATTTCCTCTATCTCCAGCACTTTATTTGAATATCTTTCTTCTATTTTTGTAACATCTTCTATCTTGTTTTCAAGGAGTTTTTTCTTATTTTCTAGCTCATTAACTTCTACCTTTAGAAGGCCAATTCTTTCAATAAGTTTTTTCATAAGCCCATTTTTTTCATTTACCAACCTATGAGAATTATGCTCTCTTTCAGCATTCCTAATTTTAATCTCTTTTTCCTCAATTTCCTTTCTTGCCTTTAGTCTTAATTCGATTATTTCACCAAGTTCTCTTTTCGCATTCTCTAAATTTATTTCAGCATCTTTAATTTTATCATCGCAATTTTGAAATACATGGTGTATATGCTCTTCAGTAATTTTCGTTTGGCAAAGTGGGCATGTATCTATTTTTTCAACCTTTCCTTTAATCTCTTTATTGTTTTTTGTCTCAGATTCAGAAACAGAAATTACCTTTTCATTTAATAATTCTTTTTTTGAAAATTCTTCTATCTCATGTTTATTCTTCAAAAGTTCATCTCTTAATATCTTCAAGGCATTTTCACATTCTTTCTCACCATTAAACCTAAAATCTTTTGAGAGAATTTCCATCTGTTTTAACAATTCTTCCGATTCAACACTTGATCTTGTCAGCTCCTTTCTCTTGTCGTCTATTCTCTCCCTAACAGCATTTATCTCAGTTTTTAATGAAAATGCTCTCTTCCTTTCTTTTTCAAGTTCTGCAAGTTCTTCTTTCTTTTTCCTAAGTTCTTCAGCTTTCTTTGCCATTGAAGGAGATTTTTCTCTCAAAGATTTAATCTCCTTTTCAATTTCAGGAATAGTCTTCTGCATTTCCTCAATCCTTCTTTCCACTTCCTCTTTTCTATGCTCATAACCTTCCTTTCTTACTCTTAACCCTTCAAGTTCAGCCTTTAGTCCAGTTATCTCGTCTCTTAATTTTCCCTGTTCAACTCCGGAAGACTCTCTTATGTGTTTGTTAATTTGATTTATTTTTTCTGTCAATTCGTCAATTTCATCCTGTGTTTTCAACATCTTCTCTTGTTTCTTATCCTTCAAGTTTATTTTTTCTTCAATAGCCTGTACAATAGAATCCCCCTCTTTCTTTTTGTCATCAATTTTTCTTTTCAGAATAGAACCCTTGGCTCTTTTTTCAGTCAATTTCAATTCTTGATATCTTTGAGCTTGAGATCGTTCCTTCTCAAGATTATTCAAATAGGCTGTTCTTTCTCTTAAAACCGTAGAAATTTCTTTCAGTCTCTCGTCGGTTTTTTCAAGTTCTTTCAATGATTTTTCTTTTCTCCATTCATAAACAGAGATTCCAGCCACCTCTTCAATTATCTTCCTCCTTTCTTCACCATGCATTTTTACAATACTCTGTATCTGCCCTTGAAGAATAAGATTAAATCCATACGGGTCAATCCCCGCCTGTGCCAAAGTTTCAATAACTTCTGCTCTTGTCTTTGCATCCCCATTTATTTTGTAAACTCCCTGCCCATTATGCCTAACCGCTCTTGATAAAGTAACTTCCTCTCTGTCCATTGCAAATGCTTTATCGGAATTATCAAAAACAATTTCAACAAATGCTTCTTTTGCGGGTTTTATATATTTTGAACCCATGAATATAAGGCTCTTTGATTTTTCAGCCCTCATGGATTTTGCAGACAATCTTCCAAGTACAAAACATATTGCGTCTGCTACATTACTTTTACCCGAACCATTTGGCCCTATAAAAATATTAATTCCCGTGTCAAATGGTACTTCTGTTTTTCTTGCAAAGCTCTTAAATCCCTGCATCACTAACTTTTTTACATAAACCATTATAATGAATAATTTTAGAGTATTTAAAAATTCCTCGTTGGTTGAATTTGAGTAAAGAACGCTAAATATTTACAGGGGCTATTCTTTTCAGCTCACTAATTTTGTCGAAATCGGCATCTCCAGAAACTATTTCATTGACGCCTGCCTGAAGAGCTGTTGCAGCATGGATTGCATATCGAGGCTTTATATTGTATTTTTCAATTAGTTTTTGTGCTCTTAAAATAATGTCTTTTTTTGCATCAATAAACTTTAGGTTAGGAAAGCCCAAAAACTTCCTTCCTTCGCTAATTGCGGATTCCGAATTAATAAATTTGCGTAAAATATATACTAATTCATCCCAACTCAGTATACTTGTAATTCCTTCAAATTCGTTATTAATTATTTTTCTTAGAACATCTCGAGAATCAACGTCCTCTCTAAGAATCGCTTGGATAAAAACATTTGAATCAATGTATCCTTTCTTCATATTGTGCCTCATATGTTCTTTTCAAATCATTTATGGTAAGTTTTTTCTTAAGTTTTGGGACATTTAAGAAATCTTTTAAAAATTCTTCATTATTCTCTTTTTTCATGATTACTGCGTTATTTTTAACCTCAAAGACAATGCCTATTCCTACATCCAACCCTAGATGGTCCCGAATATCCTTGGGTATTACTATTTGACCTTTTTCTCCAATTTCTCTTCTCATCATCATATAAACTTTAGTTGGAACAGGTATTTAAACTTTTTCCTACTTCTAATTCAGAATAATAAGCTCAACAATTATAAAATTCAAAAATTTTATGCCGTTCCCAGATTATACAAAATCTAGTTTTTATGGCTGAAAAAGTGCTGTGTTTTATTTAACTAATCATGCAACACAGCATATTTTAGAATTTAAACCTTTATTATTTATCCTTATTAGATTTCTCTGCTCTCAATCTGCCTCGTAATTCATTTTTATCATTTGCCCTCGTCAGATTGTTCGCCCTTAACTTCATAATCTGCATCGATTGCATCATCTTTGTCATCTTTTTTATCTCTTTTATTCTCATCTGAATCTTCGCCCTTGTTCTTTTCACCTTTTCCCTCAGTATTTTTCTTAGCCGCATCTTCATATATTTTAGATCCAATTTCCATCATAACTTTTTGCAATTCTTCTGTTGTGATTTTAATCTCTTCCATATCATCTTTCTTTAAGGAATCTTTTGCTTTTTTTAATGAACTTTCTACTTTTTCTTTTTGTTCCTTGCTTAACTTATCCCCTAATTCTGATATGGTCTTTTCACTTGTGTAAATTAATGAATCTGCATGATTCTTTATCTCAATTTCTTCTTTTTTCTTTTTGTCTTCTTCTTCATGCTCCTTTGCTTCCTGCACCATTTTTTTAATATCGCTGTCAGAAAGCTTTGTTGAAGCGCTTATTGTCAATTTCTGTTCTTTTCCTGTCCCCATGTCCTTGGCCTTAACATTAATAATTCCATTGGCATCTATATCAAAAGTAACTTCTATTTGAGGTATGCCTCTTGGAGCAGGAGGAATTCCAACTAAATTAAAGTTGCCTAAACTAACATTATCTCTTGCCATTGACCTCTCTCCCTGCAAGACATGAATCGTTACAGCATTTTGAAAATCACTAGCGGTTGAGAAAACCTGGCTCTTTTTAGTTGGAATTGTAGTATTTTTCTCAATTAATGGAGTCATAACTTCTCCTAAAGTCTCAATTCCTAGGGTTAATGGAGTAACGTCCAATAAAACAATGTCTTTAATGTCTCCTGATAAAACTGCCCCTTGTATTGCTGCTCCAATTGCAACACATTCCATAGGATCAACAGTTTTTTCAACTTTTTTTCCAACTTTTTCTTCAATGAATTTTTGAATAACCGGCATTCTTGTTGGGCCCCCAACAAGCACAATTTTATAAATATCTTCTTTCTTTAATTTTGCATCTTTTAAAGCCTGCTCAACAGGATGGATGCATCTTTTGATTAATGGTTCAACTAGCTGCTCTAGTTTTGCCCTTGTTAATTTTATCAATAAATGTTTTGGCCCTTTATTTGTTGCGCTGACATATGGAATGTTAATTTCTGTTTCTAAAACTGTAGATAATTCAATTTTTGCTTTTTCCCCTGCCTCTCTTACTCTTTGCATGGCTGCTAAATCTTCTCTTAAATCAATTCCTTCAAGTTTTTTGAAATCTTCAACAATCCACTTTACTATTAATTCATCCATATCTGTTCCGCCTAATTGAGTGTCTCCTGAAGTAGACATAACATTAAAAATCCCATCGCCAAAATCCATTAGAGTTACATCTAAAGTGCCGCCGCCGAGATCAAAAACAAGTATTTTGTGCTCTCCTTCTTTATCTAACCCATATGCCATGGATGCTGCTGTTGGCTCGTTGACCAACCTAACTACATCTAATCCTGCAATCTTTCCTGCATCTTTTGTAGCGGTTCTTTGATTGTCATTAAAATAAGCTGGGACTGTGATGACTGCTTTTTTAACTTCTTCTCCTAAAAATGCTTCAGCATCTCTTTTTATTTTTTGCAGCAAAAAGGAAGAAATTTGCTGCGGCGTATACTCTTTGTTATGTATTTCATATTTGAAATCTGTTCCAATTTTTCTCTTTGCTTTCATTACAGTTCCTTCTGGATTAGAAACTGCCTGTCTTTTTGCAGGTTCTCCGATTAATAACTCGCCATCCTTGGTAAATGCTACAACAGACGGAAACATCTTTCCTGCAACAGTCGCTCCTTCGGCTGAAGGAATTATTGTTGGCTTGCCGCCTAAAACAACTGCGGCTTGAGAGTTGCTTGTTCCCAAGTCTATCCCGATTATTTTTTCCTTTTTCATATTAATTTTTAATTTCCTCTGTTTTTAAATCTTGCTTAGTCTTTTCAGAGACTTTTACTTTAGTCGTCCTTATAACTTTTGAGTTTAATAAATACCCTTTTTGTATTTCTTCAATTATAATATTGTCTTCTTTTTCACTTAATTCCTTGCATAATACTTCATGAAAATTAGGATCAAATTTCTTTCCTAAAGCTTCAATTTGTTTAAGCCCATGTTTTTGAAGCATATTCAAAAACTTTTTGTGCAATATTTGAACTCCAGCTTTATTTTTCTCATTTTCCATTAGCCTTATAGAATTATCAAAATCATCTAAAATTATAACTAATTCTTGTATGAGATTTTCATTTGATAGCTTTATTATGTTTTCTTTTTCTTTATCAAATTTCTTTCTGTAATTATCGAAATCTGCCTGCAAATATTTAAGATGGTTTAATCTTTCTTCTGCTAGGCCTTTCGCTTCTTCAAGTTGTTTTTTTAAAGCCTCGATATAGACATTCCCGTTGATTGTATCGCCTTTCGTTCGGGAATGTCTATTAGAGATTTCAGATTCTAGAGTGACTGAATTAGAGGGAATCTCTATATCATTGCTTTCTTCTTGCTGGGGAATAGTTTTTTTTGCCATTGTAAACATCTATAAAAACCCTAGTTTATAAATCTTTCGTTCGGTAAGTATCATATTTACTTAAAATTAACCTTGTTTATTAAAAAAGCAAGATTTATAAACGAGAATGTTCTAAAAAAGGTATGAGACAAAGAATAATCATTATGGATGTCAATAAGCCTAGAGACGAAAAAGCAAAAGGTGAAATTAAATGGATTTGTGAAAGTCTGGGATTTACTTCTGGAAGGGACATAGAAGATACATCTTTTAAGATAATGAATGAAATGCTTTCTCAGTTTAGAAAACATGAAATAATATCTACTGAAGAAATCGCTAAATCTCTAAGAATTGAGTCCCCAACTGTAAATCACCACATAAGGAATCTGATGGAGACTGGAGTCATATTTAGGGAAAAAAGGAAAGTTGCTCTTCGCGGCGGAAGCCTCTCAGCGGCAATAGATGAAATGAGGCGCGACTCTGACAGAATGTTCGAAAAGATTATGGAAGTGGCGAGAAAGATTGATGACGAGTTTGGGCTTGAGTGAATTGAGAATTTTGGCTGGGACTATTAATTTTGCCGAAGCGTACTTGCTTAGGTTATTAAAGTTATAGAGATTCCCGATGATTGTGTTAGAATTTAGTTCGGAAATCTCTAATACATCTTTTCCCAAAAATCTAACCCAATCAAGGAAAAGATGTATACTACGGAACTTCTTTAATTCACAACTTACAAATAGCCTAATTCCCTCAATGCTTTGAAGACCTTGATTTTCTAGAAATACATTAACAAACAACATCTTTTGCATTGGCACATTAATCATAAGATTGTAGTTGATAACATTAGTTATATAAAAATTAATCTGCTGAAAGCGATTAATTTTTCAATCAAACTTCAAAACTAAAAGTTTTGGTTATTTGACTTTAGAAAGGTAAGTAAAATACGCCGAAGCAACAACTATATAAAATAAAAAAACCTTAAGGATATATGAAAATGTTCAGAAACTTGAGGATATTCTTGGTTGTGCTTGTTTTATTTTTGATATTTGATGGTCTAGTTATTGGACTTTTTACTTCGAGTTTTTATTCTAGGGAACTATCAAACATTGCAAGAATGAATAATGGTATGCTAGAACCAAAATGGTTTGGGGTTGGAGTAGTCTATTTGATTCTTGCTTTTGGAGTTAGTTATTATGTTATATTAAAAGATGAAAAGACTACAGAAGCTACGATATTTTTGAAAGGCATGCTTTTCGGGTTAGTTGTATATGGCATTTATAATATTGCAAACTATTCTTTATTAAAAGACTGGACAACCAATTTAATCATTGTAGATGTAAGTTGGGGGGCTGCTTTATGCGGGGCTGTTGCTCTTGGTGCTTATATGATTAATCAGCTATTGGAATGAGGGGCATTTTGTTTATACAAAGTATACACTTTCTTATTATAGTTTTTATAGTCTATAAAGTAGTCCTTCATCTTTAGAAACAGCAACTCCTATCCTATCTCCACTTCTAACTCTTTCGAGTAGATTTGGAACAGAACTAATTCCTCTACCTAAGTATATAACTCCTTTCTCGCTCGCTATTGCTGCAGCATGTCCGGTAGTGCCGCATTCAGTAGCATATATTGCTCTTGCATTTGTGACATATTGTTCTAATTGTGGTGGAACTTCTGGAGCAAGTAAAACATATCCGTCACTAAATTGTTTATTCATTTCTACAAGGTCTCCGTCAACATCAAAACTTTTATTTACATGGTCAACACCTCTCACTACCACAACAGGTCCTTCAAAAATTCCTTGGTTTCTTATATTTTTACTTCTTGCTAATATTCTATTTGCAGGTATATTTGGCAAGACTATTTTTCTTTCATTTGCACTTACTGTTGTTAGAGGTCTAGCTTGCAGAACATAAAGAGTATCGATTCCACCTTCATAAGCAAATTCCATATCCATTGGACATCCATATGCCCTCTCTATTGATTTAATTGTTTTAGCAACTTCTAAAACTTGTTCTTTATTTAAAGAAGATTTTTTTATATTCCAAAATGGAACTTTTGTTGTTATTACCTTCTTTTTTCTTTTATTAAAAACATCCATCTCTCTTTTCTTTGAACTTATATCTTTTATAGTATTCCCAGTTATAGTATCTAAAACTCGATAGATATCACAGGTTCTTCCATCAACAATTGAAGTGCATAATCCCCAAGTGCTTTCAATTAATATTTCATCTAGGTTGTTTGGTGAAGGAGAATAAGCAACTCCTGAAACACTTGGATTAATCATAGCTTGAACAACTATAGCAATAGAGTCATCAGAAGATAAGCCTTGTGTTTTTCTATATTCAATAGCTCTAGGAGTAAACAAACTAGCATAAACTTCTCTAATAGCATCAATAAATTCTCTAAAATCAGTAACTCCTAAGATAGACTCATGTTGCCCAGCATATGAATTTTTATTTCCATCTTCATTCACAGAACTTGACCTAACAGCAATAGGTGTTTTTATCCTTGAAAATTCTTCCTTAAGTTTAGAAGTAATACCACTACTAAATCTATTTGATAAGAACTTTTCCCTTATTGCATCGTATGCTCTTTCACAATCTCGGCCTTTTAATGTGCTTTTTAAAAAAGCACTAAGCCCACATTCTTTTATCCAATCAGTATAAGCATCAGCAGAAATTATAAATCCTTGTGGAACATTAAAAACCTCACTTAACTTAAGAAGATTATCCCCTTTACCGCCCCAACTTCTAACATCTGTCAAAAGATAAGGCTTGCCTTTTTTTAGTCTTATTGTTCTCATTTTTAATTAAATATAGTCGGAACGACTATCCTCCTTATTTCTGGATTTGTTTCACCAATCTGTCTTTGTTTTCTCTCTCTTGCAGTTACTGGAGTTATCATTGATTTTCCAGTATATGTCAAAGTTTTTCCATCAGGTCCTACCAACCCTAAATCATGGGCAGTTTCTATCTGTTCTTCGTATCTTCTTGGTAGACTTCCTTCAGTATCTAAAGCCCTCATTAAAGATTGTAAAACCTCTAAAGAATCTTCTGTCATAAATCCCCTTTCGTTTCTTAGTCTTATCGCCCTATAAAATCCAATCATTTCTTGTGGGGTTAAAACTTTTCCATTTAGTTTTATTACAGAACCAACTAAATCTCCCCATCCGTTAACCCCAGTATCTAAATGTTCTCCCTGTGGATTCCAAGTGTCTAATCCCCAAGAACCATCTCTATAAACAGACCACCATTGAACATCTGCAATATCAGCATAATTTGGCATGAATCTATTCAATGCAAAGAATTCCTCTCCAGCAAGTTGAGAATTTGGCATAGACAAAGCAGAAGCAACTTGTGTTACCTCAGGATTATTTAAGCATCTTATAGCATTATAATGTTGTGTACCTCCAAATTCTGCTCTAACCTGGCCATCAAAGAAATATCTTATTTCTCTTGTAGCTTCAATTAATTGTCTTTGCTGATCTTCAGGAAGTCTTTGAACCATATGGATAGCCTCTAGAACTTTTTCAACTTCTTCTTGTATGGGCTCAACATAAGCATTTTGTGTATTTGTCTGTCTTGTATTTCCCCAGTTTATTGGTGTGTTTGTCGGTTGTCTTATTTGACTAGAAATTATATATTGTTTATTAAGATTACTTATATCATAAACCTTATTAATATAATTAATATTCTTATTAATATAATTAATATTCTTATCATTATTACTTATGATATTTTCCAAACCATAGTTATTATATGCCATGATTTTTTGTGTCTATAAGGGTATTTAAATCTTTCGTTGATGTTATTACTATAGAGTTATATTATAGTATAAGATTGTGCTTGAATTTGCATAAACCTTTAAATTAGATTTTGGCAAAATAAATAGCTTTTAGAAAGTATATCCTTTAGGATATAATCGTTTACACAAAATTATTTTTTCTCATTTTTAAATACGAATCTCTTGGCAATTTCTACTGATGTGAAATAAACAAGCAGGATAACTGCAATTGCTGCCAATAGGATAATTGGCAGTTTATCAAACTGGAACAGAAAGGCCAGGGGAGAATAGATTAAGCCCACAGTTATTGCAATTGCTGCTAGGGAAGAATAAATAAGGGCTTTACTTGGCTTGGATTTCCAGAAAGATTTATTTGTTCTTATTGAGAAAGTTATTATTACTTCTGAAAGGACCGATTCAAGGAACCAACCTGTTCTGAAAGTAGATACGTCTGCCTTTATTAAGAAATATAAAACTAAAATGGTAATAACATCAAAAAGAGAGCTTATTATGCCTAGAGAAATCATTGACCTTGAAATCATTTTTATGTTCCATCTTTTTGGCTTGTGTAAATAACTTTCGTCAACATTATCTGTTGAGATGGTTGTTAAAGGACCATCAGATATAAGGTTTGCAAGCAAAATTTGCGAAGGAAGCAAGGGGATAAATTTGAAGAATAAAGAAGAAGTTGCAAGGGTGAACATGTTGCCGAAGTTGGCGCTTACGGTATTTATTATGTATTTTGTTATATTTCCAAATGTCTTTCTCCCGTCTTTTATTCCGTAGGCAAGAACATCAAGACTTTTTTCAAGCAAAACTATGTCTGCGCTGTCTTTCGCAATATCGACTGCAGAATCTACTGTAATGCCAACATCGGCTACCCTTAAGGCTGGGGCGTCGTTGACACCGTCTCCCAAAAACCCGACTATGTGCCCTTGCCTGCTCAGATTTGTTACGATATTATATTTTAAATCTGGAGTTATTCTTGCAAACACGTTGTTTTCCGTTATTGCCTTAGAGAATTGAAAGGGGTTCATTTTTTCCAACTCTGAACCCAGAATTATTTTTCCTTTAATTCCTAAATTTATTTCTTCGCAAATCTTTTTTGTTATGAATTCGTTGTCTCCAGTTAAAACTTTTAGATCTAAACCAAGGTTTTTCAAGAGCTGTATTGATTCTGTTGCAGACTTTTTGGGAGGATCAATAAATATAAGGAAACCCGAAAAGATTAATTCTTTTTCATCGGATTCTGAATAAGAAGTTTTTTTTGCTATTGGTTTGTATGCCACGGCAATTACCTTGAATCCTTGCTTGCTTAATTCCTGGTATTTATTTCTAAGATATTTTTCATGCCTCTTTATTGAGATAGTTCTGCTATTTTCTTGAACGAAAGAAGATATATTGAAGAGAGACTCTGGTTCTCCCTTGCATATCAATAATTTTCTGCCTTTTTTTTCGACTATTACGCTTGCTCTCTTTCGTTCATAGTTAAATTCTATATCTTGAACTTTTTTGTAATCTACTTGTAAGTTTCCTTTTTCTTTTATATATTTCCAGATTGCTGTGTCAATAGGATTTCCGCTTATCGAATCTTTTTCTACGATGGCAGAATTACAAAGAGCAGAAAATTCTAATATTTGAGAGGAGCTTCTTCCCTTATGATCTATATGGCCTCTTAATACGATATTATTTTCTGTCAATGTCCCAGTTTTGTCCATGCAGAGAACATCTATGTTTCCTAAATCTTCTATTGAAACAAGTTTTTTCACGACCACTTTCTTTTTAGCAAGATGAACTGCGCTGGAAGATAAAGCTATAGTAATTATCATTGGCAAAAGCTCGGGGGTTATCCCTATTGCAATTGCTAAAGCAAAAAGGAAAGAATCAAGGATGGGCTTTCCTAGTAGTGTGTTTATTGCGAAAACAAGTATTGTTAAGATTAGAATAACTTTCAAGAGAAAATTCCCGAATTTTCTTATGTTTTTCTGAAAATCTGTTTCTGGGATTTTTGCACTTAAAACCGTTGCTGTTTTTCCGAATTCAGTGCCCTTTCCTATTGAAATGACTAAACATTTTGCATATCCGCTGGATACACTTGTGCCTTGAAAAGCAATATTTCTGTTTTTTTCTTCCTCGTTAGAAGGGATTGAGTTTGTTTTAGAAAGCGAAATTGATTCTCCAGTAAGCAAGGATTCATTTACCGAAAACCCTTGAGAATCAATTATTATGGCATCGGCAGGAACAATGTCTCCAATATTCAGAAATATTATATCTCCGGGAACTAGCTCTCTGGAGTCTAGTTCTGTTTTTTTATTATCCCTTAAAACTTTTGCTTTGAATGTAATAAATTTCTTCAAATCTTTTAATGCCTTGTCACTTCGATACTCCTGATAAAATCCCATAAAGGTGTTCAGTAAAATAATGCCTAAAATTATCAAAGAGTCTGTTGCTTCGCCTAAATAGAAAGCTATTATGCTTGCACCTATCAAAATTAAAATTAAAGGGCTTTTTAATTGAGAGAAAAATATTGACAGTCCCGTTCTCCTGCTTTTCTCTGAGATTTCATTCAAACCAAATTTGACAATTCTCTCTTTTACTTCTTGATTGAACAGGCCATTTTCGGAAGATCCTAAATTGGAAAATGCCTCTTTTAAACTGCCTGAATATTTTTGCTCCACACTTAAATTAATATTTTATCGAATTTAAATGTTTTCTTGATAACACATAAATACTGACTTTCATTAAGTTTATAAATGCTTTTAAACAATATACACAATGGTTAAACAAAATATTATCATTGGCGTCATAATTCTTGTATTGGTTATTGGAGGAATTTATTTTGTATCAAGCAAAAATAAACAAAGTTCTAGTACTGATAGTTCGAGTGGGGAGGTTTCAGGAGGAACAACTGGGGACTCTAGCGGAAGTTCTGTTGCAAGTATAAGTGGAGATGCTAAAGTAATAACAATTGATGCTTCAAGATGGCGATATAGCCCTGAAACAATAACTGTTAAGAAAGGAGATAAAGTTAAAATTGTGATAAATAATAAGGATACTAAACATGGGATTGCAATACCTGACTTTGGAGTGAGCGGAGTGGAATCTGTTGAGTTTACTGCTGATAAAACTGGAACATTTGGATTTAAATGCCCTACATTCTGTGGTGAAGGGCATATAGGAATGAAAGGAACTTTGATAGTTGAGTAATTATGGCGTTGAAAAAGAATAATGTAGCATTTGTTGTTATATTATCGGTTCTTATGCTTGCTTTTATTTTTTTCATAAACAATCATAATAAAACTCAGATTGTAGGGAATGAGATTGTAAAAAAAGAGATTGATAGATTACTGCTGCCTGTTAGTTCAAATAACATAACAGAGAAAGATTTTGATAAATTAAAGAATTTGGTAAAAGATGATGAGTATGCTGGTGAAGAAGTTGATGAATTAATTGTTCTTGCAAAATATAGAGAATATTCTGATATTGGTCATAATCTTGGTTTTTTATATGAGTATGTGAAAACTGGCAGTAAGCAAATTTGTCCAGGGCATTTATTGTCCCATTATTATGTTTTCCTTAGGCACGAAGAAAATAAAATAGCTTTGAACAACCTTAATGAGGCAAAAGAAAAATTCCCTAAATGGATAAATGCAGAGGAAGCACATAACGAGAGTTACCTTATTGAAAGGAATTATACATTTTATAAAAATTTGATAACTGAAAAGATTAGTGAAATAGAAGACAATAACTCTATAGCTAGTAAAGAAGAAATTACATCTCTTGCAGATGCACCTTGTATTTGAGTCGGGAATATACTGCGTGACCCTAAACTTTTGCGAATTACTCATAAAATGATGTACAGGTCTCCGAAGAAAACGCAAAAGTTTAGTGCAGTAGATGAACATTTGTTATTTTTGTAGAACAAAAATAAGAGTTTTCATGAAAATCAATCCTCACTTGTTCAGATTGATTTTCTAACTTCTATCATTAATAAACTAAACATTATAATTAGAGCAGTAGGATAAAAGATTAGAAAAACACAGACAATATTCATTTCAGTAGATGAGCTCATTTTACAAGCAAATACTCATCTACTGATAGTCGTGATGCAGAATCATATTAGCTGATTCTCGTATTTTGGCATACTAATTTTCCCATCATTCTATTCTATACCTTCATTATCTTTTCAAAAGTGAAATTTGAATATTTATGGGCAAAACTTTCCATCGGAATTCCTTTTCTGAAGGTAAAAATTGAGTCATTTAAACAAATTAGTAATGTTCTCGCTGTTAT